>UOEP01000023.1_pt1 | contig 32330 bp, 22 predicted proteins | sample 1989931 | NCBI WGS metagenome assembly UOEP01 (sample SAMEA4712198, study PRJEB27164) | hydrothermal vent metagenome | biome: marine basaltic hydrothermal vent biome; feature: marine hydrothermal vent; material: mineral | place: Pacific Ocean | collected 2011-06-14/2011-07-23 | depth 1691 m
GCAATACCTGGCAATGTGTTTTACCCGCGCGCAGGGCTTCATTCATTAACCTGGAATCATATTCCAACTGTTCGAGGTAAGCTGTGGGAGCCATCCCTGATAAAAGTTTAATATTCTGGACAGACTCATTACTCCACAAGTCGGTACATGCCGAGGCGATATTGCCAACCGGGCTGAAATGGGCGCAGGCAGCAGTTTTACCCTCCATAGAAATGGGTATCCCTGTAATTGCTTTCAGGAACGGCCCTTCGTAGCCACAGTCTTTATCGGGGCCAATCGCCCCCTCTTCCATTGCAACAATTGAACGTACTACGGAAATGACCCGCACCAACGCGGCAAAAACTTTCGGGATATACTTTTTCTCGGCAAGCACCATGGCTGTATTGCTAAAACCACAGGCGGAATCGCCTGCTGCAATCTTCCCGTGTTTATTGGCTAACGATGTAATCCGCTTCCAGAGGAACTGCATGTCTCTAACCCCCAATACCGATAAAGCAAACATCATCCCTTTAATATCGCACATCATTAGTGCCTCGTCCGACACCTCTTTCCCCCCCGTACTTTCAATTGACAATAAGTCGCCTCCGGCAATCATCCCCTGCTCAAAAAGCTCAAACATAGGCTCCAGTAATCTAGAAGTACGTTGTAATGCAGGCCTTTCAAATTCCCGCAAATCATTAGGCGTTAACCTGATTTCTGAGATCAATCCGTGATTTTGATAATATTTCTCACAAACTTCGTCCATTATTTTAACAATACCTATCCCAATCGATGGGGTTTTAGTCATCTCCAGAAGTGTTTCAAATTCCAGTACAACACCCTTAGAGTTTAAATGTAAAGCCCTTTCCAAAGCCCCCTCGGCAATACTACGGTAATGCTCGTTTACTTTGGCAAGTGTATCGCTGTTAATACTCATTGCAGGCAGCGTAAAATTCAGTTCCGAATAAACCTGCCCTCCACCTATCTCCAGCCCACGCCGGGTTTTTACCGGGTATGGAGCCTTACCGAACATTAATCCTCCGGGATTGTTTATAATTAAATTTTTATACTTCATTTCCCTTGTTTTGTATTTATAATCAACCAACCAGCATTGCACACCTCATTAAATCAGTGGCAAACGAATCCCATTTTACCCCTGCACGGGGCAATCAATAATCTATTCCTTAACTATTATTCTAAGAAGCTTTTTTATTAAGGTATTCCACTGCTTTTTGTGGGTCGGGGGCATAAAAATCAGCTCCAATCTTTATACAGAAATCATCGGTTACCGGAGCCCCCCCAATAAGTACCTTAGCCTCGGGGTTTTGCTTTTTAATGTTATCTACTATTTCTTCCATGCTTACCATGGTAGTTGTAAGTAGTGCCGACAAACCTACAACTGCATCGGGGTGCTCTTCCAGTGCTTTCAAAAATTTCTCTGTGCCAACATCAACCCCAAGGTCAACGATAGTCCAGCCGGCTCCTTCAACCATCATTGCAACCAGGTTTTTACCAATATCGTGCAAGTCGCCTTTTACTGTGCCTATTATAAAAGTCCCTTTGGCTTTAATATCGCCCGAAGCAAAATAAGGCTTTAATTGCACCATCGATGCCCCCATTGCCCTTGCCGACATAAGCATTTGAGGGACAAATATTTTATTCTCGGAAAACTTTATACCCACCTTCTCCATCGCCGGGACAAGTGCTTCTTCCAAAATCTCCCGGGCACTAACCCCTGATTCCAGTGCTGCTTTGGTAATTTCATGAGATCCGTCCTGCCCCTTTAATTGTGGGGGGTAAGGGGAATTCTTGTCAGCCTTGCCAAATTCTACACACTCGTGCAACTTTTCAATGAGTTCTTTCATATCTGATTAGGTTTATTAGTTTTGAAGTTGTTGAATTAAAAAGACATTGCAAAGTTATCAGGCAATATTTGTTTTAGCTACTGCTATATTTACAAGTATTAATGCTATATTAACGTTTTAATTGATTTTTGCAAAAGTAGAACCATGCCGGCATCATTTGAGCAAATAGTTTTGGAGGAAGGCTCTTCGTTTTATATTGGTATTTTCCAGGATAATATTGAAAAGAGCACATGGCATTTCCATAATAATTATGAGATTAGCTTTATTACCGAAGGGTCGGGAAAAAGGATTGTCGCCGATTCGATCGAAGAGTTCCACCCTGGCGACCTGATTTTTATTGGCGGCAGGCTACCCCATCTGTGGATCGCCGATAAAGAATCGACATCTCCATCGGGGCGGACACTTGAAACGGTTTACCTTCAATTTAGTTCAAATGTACTTCCTCCCCAATTATTGGCATTACCCGAATTTGCCAATGTTAAAAAAGCATTAAAGCTATCGGAAAGGGGAATGAAAATAATGGGCGGCACTCTTAATGAGGTCAGTAAAATTATGCTCCAGTTACCCTATTTAAGGGATTTTGAAAAAATGATCAGTTTTTTCAATTTAATGGATATTATTGGCAGGAGCGATTCTGTTGAACTGCTTACGTCTGAGGAATACATAAAAAAACGATTCTCAACAAGCAGCAAAAGGCTTAATACTATCCATGAGTATTTAATGAACCACTACAAAGAAGAAATAGGCCTTGACAGGTTATCAGGATTGGTTAATCTGGCAAAAGGGTCGTTGTGCCGTTTTTTTAAAAGTAACATGGGGATGACTATTTTTGAATACCTGAATAAAATTAAGGTTGAGTATGCGTGCAAATTATTAATGGACCAGGATATAAGCATATTAGAAGTTAGCTTTGACAGCGGGTTTAATAACCTGAGCCATTTTAATAAACAATTTAAAAAATTGACTGGGCGCACACCTTCTGAATACAGGGCGCAATTTAAAAATTTCGGGTGATGCGGTTTTCAACCGCTATTTTAAGGCGTATAAATAGCGTATGAAACGGAGGTTACAAACCTCCGCACCCGAATCCATAAAATAAATTATTAATTTTAGTGGCGAAAATATTAGCAGGTTGGTTATTATAATTTATGAAGTCAGAATCTGAACATATCCCGGTTTACAGTTTACACAACTTTAGTTCTTCGGAGCGGGGTAGTCAACAATTCCAGGTTGAGGTATTTGATGCTAACCGGCATTTCAGTGTGAAATACCCGCACCGGCACGATTTTTTCGAGGTGCTTTACCTGTCAAAAGGTTCCGGGTTCCATGTAATCGATGGGAATAAATACGAGATTAAGCCACCCTGCGTATTTTTTATGTCGCCCGGGCAGGCTCACAAAATAGATTTCTCGAACGACATTGAGGGCTACATATTTATCTTCACTGCCGAGTTCTACCTTATCAACCAGAATAACCAAAACCGGCTGATCGAATTCCCCTTCTTTTTTACAATCCGCCAGGACAATCCACCGCTTATCCTGAATAAATATGAAAATGTGGTGTTTTTAGAAAGTTTATTTAAGAACAGCATTTCAGAACTTCAAAAGGGGGGAGGTTACTCAATTGAATTACTCCGTTCAATACTTGATTTAATCCTGACGTCATGCTCTACTCTTTACAAAACTGATGAAAATACTTTAAATAAAGGGAAAGGGCATATTATGGTGAAAAAATTCTTCCAGTTGGTAGAAGAGAATTACCACAAAAAACTTTCGGTAAACGAATATGCCGACAGGCTTGCCGTTACGCCCAATCATTTAACACAAACGGTAAATCAACTAACAGGCAAAACCTCTTCTCAAATAATCAGGGCAAAGCAGGTGTTGGAAATAAAACGGCTGCTGGTACATACCAACCTGAGTGTTACGGAAATTGCAAACCTTTTAAATTTCCCGGACCAGTCGTATTTTGCTAAGTTCTTTAAACGTGAAACAGGTATTGCCCCTTTGCAGTATAGGGTAAAATCACTCAAATAATCTTACAAATTAACAATCCACAAATCATTCTAAACAATTGGTTACTAATTTAATTATCTAGAATGAAAAATTACCCATTCAAATAAATCCATGAAAATTACCTAAAAATCATGTTTTTTTCCTCTGCTTTCTTATTAATATTTTATTGCTTTGTAGGAGGAAAGTTTTTTTATTTAACAGATAACATATAAAATCATAAAAAATGGCAAATTATTTCAACTCACTCCCATTGCGTCTTCAGTTAGAGCAATTAGGAAAATGCGATTTCATGGATGAATCGGAATTCACAGATGGTGTAAAAAAACTTGAAGGTAAAAAAATAGTTATCCTCGGTTGTGGTGCGCAGGGTTTTAACCAGGGTTTAAACCTGAGGGATAGCGGACTTGATGTTTCCTACGCGCTACGGGAAATAGAAATCACTGAAAAACACATTTCTTACCAGAATGCTACAGAAAACGGCTTTGAGTTTGGCACATTCGAAGAAATGGTCCCGAAGGCCGACCTTGTGCTTAACCTTACTCCTGACAAGTACCACACCCCGGTAGTAAACTCGGTTGTCCCTCTCATGAAAAAAGGGGCTTGCCTTTCATACTCGCACGGGTTTAATATTGTTGAGGAAGGCATGAAAATCAGGGAAGACATCACCGTTATTATGGTTGCCCCGAAATCGCCGGGTTCGGAGGTAAGGGCTGAATACCTCCGTGGGTTTGGTGTCCCTACACTTATTGCTGTACATCGCGAGAACGACCCGAATGGTGACGGCCTGGAAATAGCAAAAGCATATTGCGCCGGTATAGGCGGGCATAAAGCCGGTGTTTTACACTCATCGTTTGTTGCCGAAGTTAAGTCGGACCTGATGGGCGAGCAGACCATCCTTTGTGGCGTACTGCAAACAGGCTCAATCCTTTGTTTCGACAAGATGATTGAAAAAGGGGTTGACCCGGGCTATGCTTCTAAATTAATCCAGTACGGTTGGGAAGTTACCACCGAAGCACTTAAACTTGGCGGCATCACAAACATGATGGACAGGCTTTCGAACCCTGCAAAGATTGAGGCTTTCAAACTTGCCGAAGAATTAAAAACAATTATGCGCCCCTTGTTCGAACACCACATGGACGATATTATGTCAGGGGAATTTTCGTCAACAATGATGGAAGACTGGGCTAATGGTGATAAGAACCTGCTTGAATGGCGTGCGGCAACCGGCGAAACTGCATTTGAAAAAACACCTGCCGGAGATGTAGAGATCAGCGAACAGGAATATTTCGATAAAGGCGTATTAATGATAGCATTCGTAAAAGCCGGTGTAGAACTTGCTTTCGAGGTGATGGTTGAAACCGGGATTAAGGAAGAATCTGCCTATTACGAATCGCTGCACGAAACTCCGCTAATTGCCAATACCATTGCACGTAAAAAACTGTATGAAATGAACCGTGTAATTTCCGATACGGCTGAATACGGCTGTTACCTGTTCGACCATGCATGCAAACCTTTACTGGCTGATTTCATGGCAAAAATAGATGTAAATGTAATTGGTAAAAATTTCAATGAAGGGCTGGACGGGCATGTGGATAATAAAGAACTGATTGATATAAATGATGATATCCGTTACCACGATGTTGAAATCATTGGTGCTGAATTGCGCGAAGCAATGGAAGCAATGAAAGCTATTATCTAACCTGAATTATTCAGGCTGAAAATTCCCCTACAATGAAGTTGTTTAAAGTAGCTGAAGCCCAATGAGGATATTCCCCGCAGGTTTTCAGTTTAACTTTAAACAACTTTTTTAATGTAAAGAATGCTCTACTAGGACTTAACAGCCCCGTTGAATTTATTTGCAGTGGCCTAAAATTATAGCTTGTTACTCACCAAATAGTAGAAACTTGTTTTCTTACCAGGAACTTTTTTTTGTTTTTTTTGTTTTTTAACTATAGCTTGTAACCTTAAACAGCCTTATTTGAAAATAAAATATTAATAAATGATAAAATGAGAATTACTGAAGAAATAAAAATAAGCGACAATGGGTTTGTTTTTAACTCAAAAACCGGCGATTCGTTTAACATTAATCCTTTTGGGTTGGAACTGGTAAGATATATTGCCCAAGAAAAAGATTTTGATAGTATTAAAGGTGAAATACTTGGGAAATACGATGTTGACGCCCTTACCCTGGAAAAAGATTTTTATGAGTTTTGTGCCATGCTTAAGCATCACCAGATAGTTGCACAGGGCGACCCTATGGAATTTAAGTAAAAAGGGGATTATGCCAAAGCAAAAAATAACACTGGCTGTTACCGGGCTGAATAATACAGACAACCCGGGGCCGGGCGTCCCGGTAATCAGGGGGGCAAAAGAATCGGAAGGCCTTGAAATCAGGGTAATTGGGCTGGTTTATGAGAACCTCGAACCTGGCATTTACATGGATGGTTTGTGCGACCGTATTTTTCAAATCCCATACCCCTCTTCAGGTTCCGAAGAATTGATTGAACGCATTGAAGAAATTCATAAACAGGAAAAAATTGATGTGTTGATTCCCAACTTCGATGCCGAGCTTTTTTCGTTCATGAAAAATGAACAGCGGTTATCCGGCCAGGGTATCCATACTTTTTTGCCTTCGCTGAAACAATTCCAGGAACGGGAAAAAGACAAACTGCCGGAATTTGGTGAAAAATACGGAGTGAAAGTCCCGGGCAGTATCAACCTTGGCACTATTAGCCAGATTAGCGACATAGAAGACAGGTTTGACTACCCGGTTATGATAAAGGGGCAGTTTTACGATGCTTACCAGGCAAACAACGAGGAGCAGGCAAAGCAAGCATTTTTTAAGATTTCGGCTAAATGGGGTTTCCCGGTTATTGCACAGGAATTTGTGAGGGGCACCGAGGTTAATGTGATTGCCCTTGGCGATGGGGAAGGGAATACCATTGCTGCCGTGCCAATGCGGAAACAATATATTACCGACAAAGGTAAAGCCTGGGGGGGGGTGACCCTCTCTGATGAAAAAATGATGGAACTCACCCGTATGATTATCCGAAAAACAAAGTGGAAAGGCGGGATGGAGCTGGAACTAATAAAAAACAGCAGCGGCGAATATTACCTGATTGAGATCAACCCCCGTATTCCTGCCTGGGTTTACCTTGCAGTCGGGGCAGGGCAAAATATTCCCGAGGCATTAATAAAACTGGCACTCGGCCAGGATGTAAAACCAATGGAGGCGTACAAAATAGGGAAGATGTTTGTACGTTACTCCTACGATATAATTGTAGACTTAGAAAAGTTTGCAGCAATTTCAATGAATAAAGAAATTTAATAAAAACAACCGGCAATGAGCAAGTTAGCATACGAAAAACCTGTTATCAGTAAAATTACAGCAGGAGTCCCGAACAAATTCGGATTACCTGTAAAACAAAAGATTATTTCTGAAATTGACGGCACCCCGGTTTCTGGGCTGATGGAAGATTACGGTTCCCCGGTTTTTGTGATTTCGGAAAAAACAATCAGGGACACTTTTGCTGAAGCACGCCAGGCATTTGAAACCCGTTATCCGAAGGTGCAATTTGCCTGGTCGTACAAAACCAATTACCTTGATGCGGTTTGCAGCATTTTCCACAGCGAAGGTTCGTGGGCTGAGGTAGTTTCAGGGTTCGAGTTCGAAAAAGCCCTTTCGCTGGGAGTTAACGGGTCAAATATTATCTTCAATGGCCCGGAGAAGTCGGAAAGAGATTTAACACTGGCAATAAACCATAATGCCTGTATCCACATCGACCATTTCGATGAATTGTACCTTCTTATTGAAACCACCCGCAAACTGGGCAAAAAAGCACGCGTTGCCATCCGTGTAAATCTTGATGCCGGGATTTACCCTGTTTGGGACCGTTTTGGGTTTAATTATGAAAATGGCGAAGCATGGAATGCCATTAACCGTATTATGTTGGCCGAGGACCTTGATTTAATTGGGTTGCACACTCATATCGGGACATATATTATGGCATCATCGGCCTATGCAGTTGCAGCAACCAAGCTGTCGAACCTGTTTATGGCTACCTCCCGGAAATTCGGCCACTGGGTAAAATATATTGATTTGGGTGGGGGGTTTGCTTCAAAAAACACACTAAAAGGTGCTTACATGCCGGGGGCTGAAACCTGCCCTTCGTTCGATGAGTATGCCGAAGCTATTTCCAATGCTATAATTTCTTCTGAAATACCTCACGAAAATTTACCGGTGCTTTTTTTGGAAACCGGGCGCGCACTAGTCGATGACGCCGGGTATTTATTAACCACTGTCCTGGCGAACAAACGCTCAAACAGTGGCAGGCGTACAATGGTAATTGATGCCGGGGTAAACCTGCTTTTTACGTCATTTTGGTATAATCTGGGTATTTACCCGGCCAAAGAGGCTTCTGATTATTCGGAAGAAACAACTATTTACGGGCCTTTGTGCATGAACATTGATGTAATTCGCGAAGCTATTAATTTCCCGCATCTGAAAACAGGCGACCGGTTGGTAATTGAAAGAGTGGGCGCTTACAATATGACACAGTGGATGCAGTTTATCACATACAGGCCCAATGTGGTACTGGTCGACTCGGAAGGCAAAACACACGTAATCAGGAAAAAAGAGGATATTGAAACTTTTAAAAGTTTTGAATCAAATCCTAAAAAATAAAACGTAAGATGGACAGGAGTATCCTGAACGGGAAAGATTTCCTACATTCAATTTTGAATAGTTATTCCCAGGTATTTTTTTCCAAATCGAAAACACTGTCGTTTTTTTTGATTGTCATCAGTTTTTTTGATTATGGTGCCGGAATTGGGGGGTTGTTGTCCGTATTGATTGCCAATTTGCTTGCCTACGTCCTGGGGTATAATAAATACATGCTTCTTTCTGGGTTGTACGGCTTCAATGCTTTGTTGGTAGGGTTAGGTGTTGGACTGTTTTATCAACCATCGGTACAACTTTATTTGTTGGTTGCCATTACGGCGGGCACCTGTTTTTTCCTGACCATTGTTTTCCAGGGGGTGCTTGGCAAATACGGGTTGCCTTTTTTAAGTGTCCCGTTTTTAATTACCATCTGGGTTGTAGCCTTATCGGGCAACGACCTGACTACCCTGAATATCAGCGAACGGGGCATTTTCGTTTATAATGAGTTGTATGCCATTGGCGGGCAGGCTTTTGTCGATTTATACGACATGCTTGAGAACCTTGTCCGTGCTTCGTTCCTGAAAATTTATTTCCATTCGCTTGGCGCTATTTTTTTCCAGGCACATTTACTTGCCGGGATTATTATTGCAGTTGGGTTGCTTATTTACTCGCGAATAACTTTCGTGCTTTCAGTTTTAGGTTACTCAGTTGCCTTTTTATTTTATACGATTGTAGGAATCGAGTTTAATTCGCTGAGTTATACATTTATCGGGTTCAATTACATTTTAACTGCTATTGCGCTCGGAGGTTATTACCTTATCCCTGGGCGGGTAAGTTACGTATGGGTTATTTTATTGCTGCCGGCGGTGGTTTTAATCACAATAAGCACACAACAAATATTCCTGACATTCAAAATTTCGCCCTACTCACTTCCTTTCAATATTATTGTTTTAATGTTTTTATATGCGCTAAAACTGCGCGAACAACGCCCGGAATCTCTGATTGAGACGCCGATTCAACTGGGGAAGCCCGAATTGAACCTTTATTTGCATTCTGGCAATACAAAACGATTCCCGGCAGCATTCCCGGTTTCGGCATCGTTGCCGTTTTATGGCGAGTGGGAAGTAAGCCAGGGGCACAACGGCGAATACACCCATAAAGGTGCATGGCGGAATGCATGGGATTTTATTATTACCGGCCACGGAGGTAAACAATTTAAAGGTGCCGGCGATTCCCTGGAAGATTATTTTTGCTATGGGAAAGCGGTACTCGCCCCATTTGACGGGACGGTGGTTGAAGTAATTAATAACATCCCTGACAATAGGGCCGGCGATGTAAATACTAAAAATAACTGGGGGAACACCGTCATTATTAAGTACAGCGATTTTATCTATTCTAAACTCTGCCACCTGAAATACCATTCGGTGGAAGTAAAAGCAGGTAGCCGGGTAAAACAGGGCCAGCTCATTGGGTACTGCGGAAATTCGGGGAGGTCGCCATATCCGCACCTCCATTTCCAGTTTCAGGCAACACCATATATCGGTTCAACAACTATTGACTACCCGCTTGGGCATTATTTACTGAAAGAAAATAAAAAATATTCACTTAAGACTTTTGAATACCCTGAAAAAGGGCAGGTGGTGGCCAGCCCGTTGAAAAATGAAATGTTGGCGAAAGCAATGCATTTTATTCCGGGGCAGCGGTTGAAAGTTAATGCCGAGGTGGAGTCGGGTAAAGCAAAATGGCAAAAACAGGCAGGCACATTCTCGTGGGTTGTTGAAACCGATGTTTTTAATACAACCTATATCCGGTGCGAGAAACATGGAAGCCTGGCTTATCTTTACAACAACGGCAATTTGCACTATTTTACTAATTTTACAGGGACTAAGGATTTAGCATTGTTCTGGTTTTTTATTGCATTATATAAGGTGCCGCTGGGATTCCTGCCCAACAGTAGAATCTCTGATTCTATTCCGTTGAATATGATGTTTGGCGGGGTTTTAAAGTTTATCCAGGATTTGTTTGCACCCCTGTTCCTCTTTTTGAAAGTAGATTATGATATGGCTATTGAAGAATCGGGCGATATTTTGTCGTCAGGCGATATAAAAATGAAAGTATTGGTTACTAAGAAAATTGCCGGGCAAAAAATTGCGGAATACAATTGTGGGCTAAAAGTAAACCGGGAAGGGGTGTTTGATATTTCTATTGAATTCAACCAGGCTAAGATTAAAATATTATGTCAAAACGAATTGGATTAACAGCAATCCTGCTCTTGTTCTTGTTTGCTGTTTCGGCACAAAAGAAACTGAACTATAGTGAAGTAGATAAAATATCGTATGGCCTTTTCCAGCATCAGAAATGGGATGAGCTCCTCCGTTTTTGCGCCGAAGCCAGGAGCCAGGGAATAGATTTCTTTTACCTGCAGGCACGTACGGGGATTGCATATTACAATCTGAAAAAATACCGCAATGCCTCAGGGTGGTTCCTGAAAGCATGGAAGAATGACCGGAATTTCGAATGGCTACAGGAATATTTATATTATAGCCTGGTATTTAGCGGCAGAGGCAGCGAGGCAATTAAACTGGCATCTGGTTTTACGGGCCAGGTAAAAAAGAGGATTGGTTTTTCCGGAAGTAAGTTAACCCGGCTGGCAGTTGAAGGCGGGTATAGTTTTAACCCCGATTTCGGCCAATTAACAAATGCCGCATTTGGGGAGGTGGCAAATGTAGGGGACGATTACGGGGAAGCATTTTATCTGAAAAATTACCATTTTGAATCTTTCGACCTCAGCCACCGGCTTACCCCCGGGATAAGTGTCAACCATAATTTCACATATATTAGTGTGAATCGCGAAGAGCAGGTCGACTGGGGGGCACATAACAGTTTCCCCATTAAAATCAAGCAGTACCAGTATTTCCTTAATCCGCTTTTTGTTGTGGGCCAAAAACTGTATGTTTCCCCTTCGGTGAATTTTGTTTGGTCCGATTCTGAATTGTTCCGGGGAGGGTTGGATGCTAATTCAGGTAAATACTTTTACCCTGCACCACTAAAATATTCCGATTTTATTTTCTCAACTGCGGTATGGTCGCATTTTGGTAACCTGTCGCCCGGTGCAGAGGTTAACCTTGCTACTATTAATAAAAAAGATTTCATGCAACTTTCTGCCTGGGTCACATTTTACCCGTTTTCAAATACCAGTTTCTATTTAATCCCAAGAGTTTATTTCAAGGCTGCGCAGGCAACCGGGTTTGGTTATAATACGTTTGGGGTTTCGGGGGGAGCCCAGTTGGGGCAGGTACATGTTTATGGGCAATATTTAAACGGCAGCATGGAAAATTTTATTGAATCGGCAGGGTATGTAATTGCCAACTTCCCGGGGTACTCATCGCAAAAGTTCAGCGTGAGTTTTTATTTCCCGGAAGGTAAAAAATACCAGTTTGTACTCAGGTATATAAACCAGGATGTAACCGAAAGCTACCAGGTATACACAGATGGGGTAAAAAGTAACTCAATTAAATACGATAAATATATTAAACATACATTAACGTGCGGAATATCATGGAATTTTTAAAACGAGCCCTGATTATATCCGGGTTTTTGTCATGGAGCTTATCGGCAGTACCGCAGGCAACCCAGGCAAAGCTCGAAGAAGCATTTTCGAAAGGTTATGCCCTTGAAAAGAATGGTGACTTTAAAGCCGCAGCCGATGAGCTGAAAAAAGTGTTTGACGAATCGTCATACGAAATAAACCTGAGGTTGGGATGGCTGAATTATAATGCCGGCTTGTTCGATGAGTCAATTATTTTTTATACCAATGCTCAAAAGTTAAAACCCTATTCGGAAGAGGCCCGCTTTGGGTTAATCCTTCCGAAAGCCGCTTTGGGGAGGTGGGACGAAGTAATCGGACTGTACAACAAAATACTGGAAATAAACCCCAACAATACTGTGGCTTTATACCGTTTGGGGTTGGTGTACTATGGCCGGAAAGATTACACCGGGGCATACCCGATGTTTAAAAAAGTGGTCGATTTGTACCCGTTTGGTTACGATGGCTTGCTAATGCTTGGCTGGACATCGTATTTCCTTGGTAAAAACAACGATGCAAAAGTATTATTCAATAAGGTAAAACTGTTTAACCCCAATGACAAATCGGCAAGCGAAGGGTTACTGTTAATAAAATAAGGGCAAGTTAAACCGCAGCCCCCCTATTTAACTTTAAACAACTTCTATAAAAAAAGGGGCATTCCAGCCCCTTTTTAAATTCAAAATTCAAGTTAGTGAAAGGTATTTTAACTTGAATTCATCTGGTTAACACAACAAGTGTTTTTCTACGCCCGTATATAAATATTCATTTAAAAAGGAAAAGGTAACCCATGTATTTTTGCACCTAAGTTGGTTGTTTTTTATATGTGGTTGAGGGATAAATTTTAAACAGCCAATTTATACAATAACATTTTTATATTTTTGTTGTTGCAACCTGGGAGAATTGAAAATTATCAATAAATAGTTGGCTTTGAATGCCGCCCTTTCTGAGGAATCGGTCGCTGAATTAGTAAATAAAGGCAAAGTTTTCATTTTGGCTACCCTTTTTATGCACTCAACAGGAATGTGTTGTGCAAAAGGGAAAACTCAGCACAATGAAGGTGAGCTGATAGGTATGCTGGCATTACTGGGTGAACATGGTGTAGTTGTGTAAAAACAAACAAAAAACTCAAAATCGGGGGGAAGGTAGTTGGACAGGGCAATTACGTGATTCCATTGGTACAACCGTTCAGGGCTTCAACCCCCGGGATTTATAAACCTCTGTTCAATTCATTGATGATTAGGTAAGTAGTATAGTGTTTACCCAGGCTCTGAATACTTTATACCGGCATTATCTTTTCTGCCAGTATTCAAATATTAAAAAAATTGCTTTATAACATCCTTTTTATTTAATAGATTTATAACTTCTTTCCTTAGTTTTGAAATATGATTCAATCGTATAAGTGTCCCATATTCTTTTATGTCGGGCAGGCAGAATGCCTCGATGAAGATGTTACACACAACCCTGGCTAATCAATTACCGTTTTTTTTTATTTTAGCCTGAACAATTTGTGGATTATTCAGGTTAGATAGCGTACTTCGTTAAAAAGTAATATGAATGTTCTTAAATAAGCGTTTGCCGATTTCATAGTATCTATTATTTATATATGTACAGTTATTGTTTTAGGAATTTGTATTAAATTTATTTGAATCTCATAATTATGATCGCTTCAGCTGGTAATAAGGGGGACAAGGTCCGTTCGGATTGTTTTGTCGAAATAACCCTCGATTCTGATCAGGGGAATTTAATCCACCTGCAAAGCAGGGTAGGAAGCCTTTATGGGAATTCTATCCGGGGGTTATGCCTCGAAATACTTAATTTTTACGAAGTAAGGAATGCAAAAGTAGAGGTGGTTGATACCGGGGCCCTGCCGTTTGTAATAGCGGCCCGTATGGAGGCAGCGTTGAAGCAGTTAATTAAAGGCAAAAAGGGGTTTTTGTTTGAACTGCTCCCTCAAAACCGGTATAAAACAGCAAAAGATAAAAACAGGAGGTCGCGGTTGTACCTGCCCGGGAATAATCCGAAACTAATGGTCAATGCGGGAATTTACGGTGCTGACGGTATTATCCTCGACCTGGAGGATTCTGTCGCCCCCGATAAAAAGGAGGAAGCCCGTTTATTGGTGCGGAATGCCCTCTGCCAGGCCGATTTTTACAGGGCGGAAAGAATGGTCCGCATTAATCAGATACCCCAAGGTATTGATGACCTGGAATACATTGTCCCTTACAATGTTAATACTATCCTGATTCCGAAATGCGAATGTGCAGGGCAGGTCAGCGAGGTGGAAAAGGAGGTGTCCAGGATATCAGGGGAAGAGAATGGCGGCATACACCTGATGCCGATTATTGAAAGTGCACTGGGAGTTGAGAATGCCTACCAGATTGCTTCCGCCTCGCCTAATGTTGTTGCAATGGCAATCGGGTTGGAAGATTATACGGCCGACATAGGGGTAGTGCGGACAGACGGAGGGCGTGAATCGTATGTTGCCCGGTCGCGTGTGGTAAATGCAGCCTGTGCTGCGGGGGTTCAGCCTATTGATTCTGTTTTTTCCGATTTTGAAGATATGGGAGCATTGGCAGCAAGTGCCCGGGAATCGAAAGCACTGGGCTTTGTTGGAATGGGATGTATCCATCCGCGCCAGGTGAAAGTGGTGAACGAAACTTTTGCCCCCGGTATAAATGAAATTGAAAAGGCTAAGAAAATTGTTATTGCATTCGACAAAGCACAAAGCGAAGGGAAAGCGGTGGTAGCGGTTGGTTCAAAAATGGTCGACCCACCGGTAGTAAAACGGGCACTTCATACAATAGATAATGCAATAAACGCCGGGAAACTGGATAAAAACTGGAGGGCTGGCAATGAATAAAATGATAAAAAATGCCGCCGGCAGGCTGGTGCCTTCCGAAATAAACGGGAAAAAGGTAGTCCCTTATATGGGCGTGGGTAAGTATAAGCCCGGAGGGCGTAAGTATGGGCCATTGATCGCTTCCTGTGCCGACTACCCTGATGATGGTAATAAACTGGTTGGCTCTTTGAAAGATGCACTGATTAAGGCCGGGTTAAAAGATGGGATGACTATTTCAACGCACCACCATTTCCGTAATGGCGACCTTGTGGCTAATCAGGTTTTCGATATAGCAAAAGAACTGGGTGTAAAAGGCCTGGTATGGTTTCCTTCTGCATCCTTTCCTTGCCATGCCCACCTGATTCCTTACCTTGAAGACGGCACCATCCACCACATTGAAGGAAGTATGAATGGCCCTTTGGGGAAGTTTGCTTCCGAAGGGAAAATGAAAGGAGTTGGCGTTTTACGCTCCCATGGAGGGCGTTACCAGGCAATCCAGGACGGGGACGTTCAGATTGATATTGCAGTTATTGCTGCCCCTACTGCCGATTCGTTTGGGAATGCAACCGGCGACAGGGGGCTGGCTGCCTGCGGGTTGCTTGGCTTTGCCCTGGGCGACTCGCAATACGCCGGAAAGGTGATTATTGTTACCGACAACCTGGTGCCATTCCCATGTGTCCCGTGGCAAATACATGGGAATTATGTCGATTATGTAGTGAAACAGGATAAGATTGGTATTCCTGAAAAAATTATATCAGGTACTACACAAATTACCAAAAGCCCCGGCCGTTTGCTAATTGCCGAATTAACTGCTATGTTCTGTGAAGCAGCCGGGATTGTGAAGGACGGTTTCTCATTTCAGGCAGGAGCCGGAGGGACAGCCCTTTCCATCGGGATTTACTTTCAGCAGATGATGCGTGAAAAAGGGGTCAAAGCCCGGTTCATCCGTGGCGGAAGCAACCAGTATACGGTTAAAATGCTTGAGGAGGGGTTAACCGACTATATCCTTGATGGGCAGACCTTCGACCTGGAAGGGGTACGTTCAATGAGGGAAAATGCCAACCACGTGAATACCAGCCCGTTTACAAGTTATAATTACCATGGGAAAGGGAACTTCGCCTCCATGGTCGATGTGGTTGTTTTAGGTGCAACCGAGGTCGACCTGGATTTTAATGCCAACGTGGTTACCCATTCCGATGGCTATTTATTGCACGGTATTGGCGGGTGGCAGAATTGCCTCTTCTCAAAATGTACCATATTGCCCATCCCTCTTTTCAGAGACAGGATACCGGTTATTGTTGATGAAGTAACAACGCTTTGCGGCCCTGGAGAACTGATTGATGTGATTGTCACCGAAAGGGGCATTGCCATCAATCCCAGGCGTACCGGCCTTATTGAGAAAGTGGCTGATTCAGGGTTGCCCTTAAAAACGATTCAACAATTAAAAGAAGAAGCTGAAAGTATTTGCGGAATACCTGAAAAAGCACAGTTCACCGATAAAATCATAGCCGCCATCAAATGGGTCGATGGTACTGTGATCGATGTTGTAAAACAAGTCAGAAGGTGAAAATGGGAAATGTATGTAAGAGTGGCCAGTGTTCAGTAATCAGTGTTCAGTAATCAGTAATTAGTAATCAGTGGCCAGGTAATAAGTAATAAACATCAAAAAATGCAACTATGACTAAACGAACAATAGTAACACTGCCGGGCGATGGGATAGGCCGCCCTGTATTGGAAGAGGCAATAAGAGTTTTAGGCTTTGCAGGTTTTGAAGCCTGTTACATTGAAGGCGACATTGGCTGGGAATTCTGGAAAAGAGAAGGTAATCCACTGCCGGACAGGACGGTTAAATTGTTGGAAGAGCATAAAATCGGGTTATTCGGGGCAATTACCTCGAAGCCTAAAGATGAAGCCGCCGATGAGCTGGGTCCTGAATTTAAGGGTAAGCAACTGGTATATTCCAGCCCTATCGTATCCTTACGCCAGCATTTTGGCTTGGATATCTGCCTGCGCCCGTGCCGTACTTACAAAGGCAATCCGCTTAATTTTATCCGCCGTGGGCAGGGAGGCTCCATTGAAGAACCGGAAGTGGATGTGGCTATTTTCCGCCAGAATACGGAAGGATTATACGGAGGTGTGGAATGGAGCAACCCTCCAAAACAAGTACATGATGCACTTATGAGCCACCCAAAATTTGTGAAGAACTTCGGGTCTGTCCCGGTTAACGAAATCTCAATCTCCACGCGGATATTTACTAAAAAAGCAACCGAACGCATTTTGATGGCAGCCTTTAACCACGCTAAGAAATATGGTTACAAGTCGGTTACCGTATGCGAGAAGCCTAACGTTATCCGCGAAACATCGGGGATGATGTACAAAATGGCGCAGCAAATCCAGAAATCCGGATTCCCCGAAATAGAACTCTGGAATACCAATATTGATGCGCAGATGATGTGGCTGACCAAAAATCCTGAAACATACGGTGTAATCGTAGCCGGAAATATGTTTGGGGATATTGTTTCCGATGCATTTGCCGGATTAATTGGCGGGCTTGGATTTGCCTGCTCGGCACAAGTGAACCCTGATACAGGTATTGGCCTATTCGAGCCTACACATGGGTCTGCTCCGAAATATGCTGATTACCCTGTTTCAATTGTGAATCCGATTGCAATGATCGAGTCGGCCTGTATGATGCTTGACTACATCGGTGAGCAGGGAATTGCAAGGAGGATCAGGAAAGCTGTTGCCAAAGTGGTTCTTGACGGGAAAGTACGTACATACGATATGATGAAAATGGCTGGCCGAGCTGATGTGGTTGAAAAGGGAGCCGCTTCAACCAGGCAAATGGCAGATGCCATCATTGCAGAATTATAAAATTATATGTCATGGAAAGAGTAAAAGAATTGTGGCCCGAATTGGAATGGATAGGCGACCCTGAATTAAGGGAGATGACAGCAAACACCTGGGAACTGGCACTTGACAGGAGTGTGCTGACTCCCGGCGACCTGAGAAGGATACCGTTTACCTTGTTGTGCGGGCCTGGTTTAAAAGTCAGTTTTATGGACCATAAACGGGCAGTGGTGCATATAGCCCGTGAAAGTGGATTAAAGGTTATCGAATTTTTTAAAGATGAATTACCTGTCGACATGGACGTATTGATTTCAGGGGCTATCCTTTGTGATGTGGGTAAATTACTGGAATACGAAAAAGATGAAAAGGGCAATTCGGTGCAGGGGAAATACGGGCAATACCTGAGGCATCCGTTTTCAGGGGTTACCCTGGCCGAAGAGTGTGGAGTCCCTGCCGAAGTATGCCACATTATTGCCACCCATGCAGGAGAAGGAGACATGGTAAAGCGGACAACGGAGGCATATATCGTACATCATGCCGATTTTATGACATTCCTGCCATTTAAAAGCAGGTTGAAATAATGATATTATATAAGTTGTTTAACTTTAAATAGAGTTTGCACGAAAATTCTGTCTCTGATAAGAAAATGTCAAGAATGAGGCTTTCGCAGTTTTGAAAATAAGGAGTTTACTGGTGTAATCGACTGTTTTCAAAACAAGAGTAACGAAATTATTGGCGTTTTCTTGCTGAGACTAGTTAAATTAAATTTTTGGAATGACTATCATAGAAAAAATAATAGCAGCACACGCACATCAACCAACCGTCTCCCCGGGCGAGATTGTGGATATTGATATTGACGTGCGGTTAGCCCGCGATTTTGGTGGCGCCAACGTAGTGAAAAATCTTGTTAACAACCAACTCGCGGTTGAGGATAGGGGGAAAACCTATTTTACGTTCGATTGCAACCCCACCGGTTCCGACCAGAAATATGCAGCCAACCAGCAAACCTGCCGCCTGTTTGCCCGCGCAAACGATGTGAAGGTTTATGATATAAACACGGGCATTGGCACCCACCTGGCTATCGACCAGGGGTTAATAACTCCCGGCGGGACACTGGTGTCTACCGACTCCCATGCCAATATTGTTGGAGCAATCGGTAGTTTTGGGCAGGGTATGGGCGACCGCGACATTGCTGCTGCATGGGCAAACGGGAAGGTCTGGTTCAAAGTCCCTGAGTCGGTGAAAGTTGTTTTAAATGGTAAACGTAAAAAGGAGTTGTCTGCTAAAGATATCATTCTGAACCTGTTGAAAAAATTTGGCGCAAACAGTTTGTTGGGGTATTGTGTCGAACTGTATGGTGATGAGGTTGGTAAGTTTTCATTGGACGAGCGTATTACCATTGCTTCTATGGCAACAGAGATGGGGGCAATTGCAATATTGATCCCGCCATCAAAAGATATAATTAATTATTGTACTGCCAGGTCGGGGAAGAGGGTTGAACCTGTTTATGCCGGTTCTGAAGCAAGCTACAGTGCTGTATACAAAACAGATATTACTGAGTTTGTACCTGTTGTTTCAAAACCCGGCAAGCCACACGATGTGGTTGATGTGAATGAGGTAAAAGGGGCTAAAATCGATTCGGCATTTGTGGGCAGTTGTACCAATGGAAGGGTAGGGGATATGGAGGTTATTGCCAGCCTCCTGAAGGGTAAAAGGGTTGCTCCCGGTGTGGTATTAAAGATTGTCCCGTCAACAGATGAAGTTTGGAATACCTGCCTTGAAAACGGGTGGTTGAAAATATTTAAGGAGGCGGGTGCTTTAGTCGGCAATGCCGGGTGTGCAGGCTGTGCTTCGGGGCAAATAGGGCAAAACGGCCCCGGCGAAGTAACGGTAAGTACCGGGAACCGTAATTTTGCCGGCAAGCAGGGCAAAGGCGATATTTTCCTGGCTTCCCCGGCTATTGCAGCCGCATCGGCTTTGGCAGGGTATATTACAACTCCTGGCGACATCCCGGAGAAACCAGCGGTATTTGAAAAATCCATGCCACCAAAAGCAGGGCCAGATGAGAGGGAAGCCCCAAAAGAACTCAAAGAAAAGCCTACAACCCTTGAAGGGAAGGTGTGGTTGATTGATATAGACAACATTGATACGGACATGATTTACCACAACCAGCACCTTTCGGTAACAAAAATTGAAGAAATGGGGCAATACACTTTCGGGAACCTGAAAGGCTGGGAGGATTATGCCAAAAAAAGCGAACCGGGGGATATTGTTATTACCGGGAAGAATTTTGGTGCAGGGAGTTCACGACAGCAGGCTGTTGATTGTTTTAGCTCATTGGGTAACCAGGCTGTAATTGCCAGGTCGTTTGGTGCAATTTACGAACGTAATGCCATCAATGCCGGGTTCCCTATTTTGACTTACCAATCGTTGGACAGCCTGGAGCTTAAAAACCGCGACCTGGTACGAATAGACCTTGTAAACGGTATTATACAAAATAAAAGGAATGGTAAATCAGCACAAATAAGCAAATTCTCAGATATCCAGATGGATATTTACAAAAAAGGTGATTTACTAAGAAACTAAGAAACTAAGAAACTAAGAAACTAAGAGACTGTTTTAAATAATATATAGAAGTGTTTGTACGAAAACTCTGTCTCTGATAAGAAAACGTCAAAAATGAGGCTTTCGCAGTTTTGAGAATAAGGAGTTTACTGGTGTAATCGACTGTTTTTAAAACAAGAGTAACGAAATTATTGGCGTTTTCTTGCTGAGACTATATAGGTTGAAATATGGCTGGACAGACTTTTGCAGAAAAAATATTAGGGGCACACACCGGAAGTATCGTGTTCAGGAAACCGGATATTGTTTTATCGCACGATAATACATCAAGTATTGAAAAGGTATTCAGTAAAATGGGTGGGGAATCGGTAGCCGACCCCGGGCAGTTATTGATTGTTTTAGACCACAATGCACCCCCAACCAACAGTAACCTGGCTAATAATTATCAACGGATACGTGATTTTGTAAAAGAGCAGGGTATCGGGCATTTTCATGATGTAGGCGAGGGTATTTGCCACCAGTTGATGGCAAAATACGCCAGGCCGGGTATGCTGATTGTTGGCAGCGACAGCCATACCTGTACAGCCGGGGCTTTTAATACATTTGCTGCAGGTATCGACCGTACCGAAACTGCCGGATTATGGAAAAAAGGCGATTGCTGGTTCCGTGTGCCTGAGTCAATAAAAATTACCCTTCACGGGAAAATGAATAAAGGTGCCTATGCAAAAGACCTGGCATTGTATATTATAGGGACGATAGGAGCAAGCGGAGCTGATTATAAGTCAATTGAATACCATGGTGACGGGGTAGCTTCGCTATCAATTGCCGACCGGATGGTACTTGCCAACCTGGCTTCTGAAATGGGGGCGAAGAATGCAGTGTTCCCGGCTGATGACGTACTTTCCAGCTATTTTAAAGGCGATACAGGCAACCCTGCCTGGGCGGATGGCGATGCCGTTTATTCACAGGAGATTGAAATAGAATTGGGTGAGATTGCCCCGATGGTCGCTTGCCCTCACCAGGTCGAGAATGTAAAGAGCGTAACCGAAGTCAGTGGTGTAAAAGTGGCGCAGGCATTGATTGGCACCTGCACCAACGGGCGGATTGAAGACCTCCGTGTTGCAGCTTCCATCCTGAAAGGCAAAAGAATCCCCGAAGGCTTTCAGTTGCTGGTCACACCGGCATCGCGCGAAATATACCTTCAGGCGATAGGCGAGGGGTTGGTGGAAGTGTTTTTAAATGCAGGCGCCAACTTGCTTTCCCCGTCATGCGGCCCTTGCCTTGGTACCGGGCAAGGTATCCCTGCCGATGGGGTCAATGTTATATCAACGGCTAACAGGAACTTCCTGGGGCGCATGGGGAATAAAAATGCGAGTATTTATTTGGCTTCTCCGGCTACGGTTGCATGGTCGGCTATTGCAGGGGAGGTCACCAATCCAGATGCGGAAGAAACAGGGCTTAAAGTGGCTGAAAAGCCTGAGGGGAAAGGGAAAGCAGAGGTTAACCCTGAAGAAAACCGCTATGCAAACGGTGTTTGGGGCTATTGCGGTGTGGACAACCTGAATACTGACCAGATGTTTGCAGGCAACCTGACTTATGAAATCAACAGTTCGGAGCCGGAAAAAATAAAACCGCACCTGTTCAAAGGTTTTGATACAAAGTTTGCCGGCCAGGTAACCAAAGGAGATATTCTTTTCTGTGGGGAGAATTTTGGCTGTGGCAGTTCGCGCGAGCACCCGGCAGTGGGGTTGGCTTATGCAGGTGTCAGGGCGGTAATTGTTAAATCTGTTTCCCGGATATTTTTCCGTTCGGCAATCAACCAGGGGCTTCCTGTTATTGTGTTGCCGGAAGCAGTAGATGCTTATAAGCCTGGAAATAAAGTTACTGTCGATTTTGAAAAAGGGGAAATAGTAATTGCAGGTAAAGTTTTTAATTTCAGCCCATTACCCAACAAATTAATGGAAGTGTTGAATAGCGGGGGATTGGTAAAGTGGATGTTGGTGAATTAGTCGTAAGTATAAAGTCGTAAGACAAAAGTATAAAGTAGAATGATTAAATTAGAGGGTAGGGCAGGGATTAGATTTATTAACAGCGTGAATCTGCGGGTGTCTGCGGCATCTGCGTGAAAAAAAAAGAGCCGTAAGATTAAATAAGGTTTAAAAATAAAAATATCATTAAAATGGAGACAACAAGTCAATTTGGGATCAAAGAAGCCCTGAGGCAACTGGGGGTCAAAGAGGTAAACAACGGGGTATGCACCGGAAACGAGTGGAAAGACTGCGAAGGCGGGCTCATTAGTTCCTATTCGCCAGCTGACGGGCAGTTAATCGCTAAAGTAAAACAAGGGGCTTTAAATGATTATAACGAAGTAATTGCCAAAGCACAGGAGGCTTTTAAGGAATGGCGGAAAGTGCCGGCCCCGGCCCGTGGCGAGGTTGTACGTAAAATTGGCAACGAACTGCGTAAATATAAAGAGCCGCTGGGGAAACTGGTTTCTTACGAAATGGGTAAAATTTACCAGGAGGGGCTGGGGGAAGTCCAGGAGATGATCGATATTTGCGATTTTGCCGTTGGCCAGTCGAGGCAGCTATATGGATTCACCATGCACTCCGAAAGGAAAGCACACCGTATGTACGACCAGTACCACCCGCTGGGGGTTGTCGGCGTGGTATCGGCATTTAACTTCCCGGTGGCCGTATGGGCGTGGAACGCTATGTTAGCCCTTGTTTGCGGCGATGTGGTGGTTTGGAAACCTTCCTCAAAAGTATTGCTCTGTGCGGTGGCTGTACACAACATCATTGCCAGTGTTTTAAAGGAAAATAATGTACCCGAGGGGGTTGTCAACCTGGTTGCTGCCAGCTCGAAATACCTGGGTGATGATATGTTCAGCGATAAAAATATCCCACTCATCTCTTTTACAGGCTCTACCCGCATAGGGAAAAAAGTGGGCAGGCTTGTAGGGGAGAGGCTGGGGAAGTCTATCCTTGAGCTCGGAGGCAACAATGCCATAATCGTTACCCCGGATGCCGACCTGGAAATGGCTATGCGTGCTATTGTTTTCGGGGCAGTGGGTACATGCGGACAACGTTGTACCTCTACCCGGCGTATCATTGTGCATGAGTCGGTTTATGAGACGTTGAAAGAGAAATTAATTTCCGTTTATAAAAGTATTACTATTGGGCACCCGTTAGCCCCCAAGACGTTGGTAGGCCCCCTGATTGACAAATGGGCAGTACAAACCTACCTTGATGCCATTGAAAAAGTAAAAGCACAGGGTGGGGCGATTTTATGCGGGGGAGAGGTGAAAGAAGGCCCCGGGTACGAATCAGGGTGTTATGTCACCCCAAGCCTTGCCGAGGTTGAGAACCACTATGAAATTGTGCAGGAAGAAACATTTGCCCCGTTGCTTTATCTCCTGAAGTATAAAACATTGGATGAAGCTATCCGGATACATAATGATGTGCCACAGGGATTGTCATCGGCGATATTCTCAACCAATATACTTGAAACAGAAAAATTCCTGTCTTGCGAAGGTTCCGATTGTGGCATAGCCAATGTAAATATTGGAACATCGGGTGCTGAGATCGGTGGCGCATTTGGTGGCGAAAAAGATACCGGCGGCGGCAGGGAATCCGGGTCTGATGCCTGGAAAGCATACATGCGCAGGCAAACAAATACCATCAATTACAGTACCGGGCTGCCACTGGCACAGGGAATAGAATTTAATGTTTAATATTAATCCACCTAATTCACCGCGTTGGCACTGAGGCGTAAAGGAATATTTAACTCTGCGTATCCGTGCCTTTGCGGTTAATATATTGTTATGAAAAAGATTCTGATAATCGGGGCAGGCCGTTCTGCATCAACATTGATAAGTTACCTTGAAAGGTATTCGAAAGAATCCGGGTGGGGAATTATTGTTGGCGACATGGACGTTGAGTCGGTAAAATCCAGGGTTAGCCCGGAAACTGATGTCGTTTCATTCGATGTGAATAATGAAGGAATACGCGACAAAGAAATACAAAAAGCAGGACTGGTTATTTCTATGCTGCCGGCGAGGTTCCATCACCTGGTTGCCCGGTCGTGTGTAAAATATTCAAAAAATTTGTTGACTGCCTCGTATGAGTCGGAGGAGATGAAAGCATTTGAAAAAGAGGCCAAACAGAAAGGGCTGCTATTCCTTAATGAGATGGGGCTTGACCCGGGGCTCGACCACATGTCGGCAATGAAGGTGATCGATTCCATAAAAGATGCAGGCCATGAGTTGTTGTGTTTCGAATCGTTTACAGGTGGGCTGATAGCCCCCGAATCAGACAATAACCCGTGGCATTACAAACTTACCTGGAATCCACGGAATGTAGTGCTGGCCGGGCAGGATGGGCCGGCAAAATTTATCCAGGAAGGGAAACATAAGTACGTCCCCTACAACCGCCTTTTCCGCCGTACCGAGTTGATTGAGATCGACGGCTACGGGATGTTTGAAGGGTATGCCAACCGCGACTCGTTGAAATACATCGACAAGTACAATTTACAGGGGGTTCCTACCGTTTACAGGGGAACCTTGCGCCGCCCGGGCTTTTGCCGTGCATGGAACGTGTTTGTGCAATTGGGTGCCACCGATGATTCCTATTTATTGGAAGGGGTGGAAAATATGACCTACCGTGATTTTATCAATTCTTTCCTTTTTTACCACGAATCGGATTCGGTGGAGCTGAAACTATTCCACGACCAGCACATCGACCAGGACTCGGATATTATTATCAAACTGAAATGGCTGGGTATTTTTGACGATACCCCTATAGGCTTGAAAAAAGCCACCCCGGCACAGGTGCTGGAGCATATACTGAAACAAAAGTGGCAGTTGTCCCCCGGCGACAAGGATATGATTGTAATGTGGCATAAATTTATCTACCGCGACAATACAACCGGGCAAAAAATACATAAATATTCCTCGTTGGTTGTAACAGGAGAGGACCAGGTGCATACCGCCATGTCGAAAACAGTCGGGTTGCCACTGGGTGTGGCTGCAAAACTGGTTTTAACAGGGAGGATAAAGCTATCCGGGGTACTTATACCCACTATGAAAGAAATATATGAGCCTGTTTTATCCGAACTTGAAGAGTATGGCATCCGGTTTAAGGAGGAGGGGTGACCGATAATTATTTTAATCGAATCTAAACCCGGAGGTCCGCTTTTTTGCCTTTATGGCTAACGCCGGCCCTACCTTACAGCATTGTAAAAGCAATCTATACCCTCTTGGCCACCACTAATAAAAACCACATCATTCTGGATCAGTTTCTCATTTGGTTTTATAAAGCTGATCATTTGGCCTTTTCTTGATATAGCTAAAATGTTTACCCCATATTTCTCCCTAATATTGGCTTCAGCAATAGTTTTGCCCACTACATTGCCACTATCTGCCAACAGGCGGACACTCATAATCTTAAAATCAGGTATTTGGGTTGGTATTATTGCTTTGGGAGGCCTGCTTTGAGGTTGCAACATTTTATAATTATCAGACCTAATGGAATTAATAAGCCTTTCCAGTACATCTTTAGGCACTAAGTAGTTATCTAATACCCTGGAAAATATCTCGATAGAGGTTTCAAATTCTTCAGGGATTACTTCATCCGCCCCGATTGAAAGAATATCATCAATTTCTTTCAAATACCGTGTCCTGACAATTAAATAAACCGATTGTGAAATATTTCGAATATTTGAAACAATTTGCTTTGTTGCTTTTGGGTCGGATATGGCAACAACCACTACCCTTGCTTTTTTTAGTTGGACAGAATCCAATATGTGCTGTTGAACGGCATCCCCAAAAAAGATGGGCTCTCCTTTTGCCCTCTCCCTCTTTACTATGGTTGCATTCAATTCTATTATGACGTATGGGATTTTAGCAAAGCGGGCTGCTTTTGCCACATTAGTGCCGTTAATGCCGTATCCAATAATAACCAAATGATTTTTTAGCTCTTTTGAATTATTGCCCTCAGTTGTATTTGATTTTGAAGCAACCTCCCCTCCCCATTTTTTTTGTAATTGGGGAATGTGAAGTACAGAAGATATTTTTTCGGAATAATGAATTACAAATGGTGTTAATAACATGGTTACTATGGATACAGAAAGGAAGTATTGATTCATCTCAGGAGTTAATAAACCGTATTCAATGCCAACCTTTGAAAGTATAAAAGCAAATTCGCCAATTTGAAATAATGCTAACCCGGTAAGCAAAACAGTACGGGGGGGGTATTTTAACAAGGCAACCGCTAAAGCTGCTATCGTCCCTTTTATAAAAAAGACAATCAAAACCAAAAGAAGTACCATGCCGGCATTTTCTATAAAAAAGCCGAGGTTAAGTAACATCCCAATTGAGATGAAGAAAAAGCTGGAGAACAACTCCCTAAAAGGGAGGATAGTGCTGGTAGCCTGATGGCTATATTCAGATTCGGAGATGATCAACCCTGCAAGAAATGCACCGAGGGCAAGTGATAAACCAGCTTCTGATGTGAGGAAAGTTACTGCAAAACATATTGTTATGGTAGTAAGTAAAAATAATTCTTTGCTTTCCGACCTTGCAATTAAATACATAATACGCGGTACAAGGTAACGGGCACTAATATAAGTTATAACAACCACCAGGCCCGATTTGAGCAGCAACGACAATACAGCCATCCAGACATCTGTTGTTTGCCCCGCCATTATCGGGGTGACAAGCATCATTGGCACTACAATGATGTCCTGGAAGATGAGGATGCCTAAGGCATTACGGCCGTGCGGAGCAGAAATCTCATTTCGGTCCTGTAATATCTTTAAGACGATAGCAGTGCTTGAAAGGGAGAAAAGAAACCCTGTAAAAACAGCTTCATTCCAGGCAAAACCAAAAAATATATAGATGAGTGTGGCTACTATTACAGAAAGCCCTACCTGTAATAACCCACCAATAAATACAGTTTTGCGCATAGAGGCTAATTGCTTTAACGAAAGTTCCATGCCTATGGCAAAAAGCAACAGGATCACGCCTATTTCTGAGATAACCTCAACCTCGTCAACGGCATTGATAAGGCTCAAGCCATAGGGGCCAATTATGATACCTGTAATTAAGAACCCTAAAATGGAAGGCAGGTGGAAACGTTGCAATATGAATACTACTATTACAGAGAACCCTAGTAAAACCAGTATATCTTGAAGTAATGGGAAATGCATAAGCTTTGTCCTAAATTATTTTTATGAAGGTATTTTCCAGTTTCCTGCTAACGTCAAATTTTATATGCTCATATTTAAACAGCCTCTTAGCATTTTATCAAATCCAATGTCTTCCGGGTTTTAATTCAAATTTAGCAATTTGCTTTTAAATTCTAATCCATCAGCTTGCGGTACTTAATCCGTTTTGGCCCGGTATCGCCCAGCCGTTTCTTTTTATTCTCCTCATATTCTGAATAGGAGCCTTCGAAAAACACCACTTTTGAGTCGCCTTCGAATGCCAGGATATGCGTGGCAACCCGGTCGAGGAACCAGCGGTCGTGCGAAATGGCCACCGCGCACCCTGCAAAGTTTTCCAGCCCCTCTTCAAGTGCCCGTAGGGTATTCACGTCAATGTCGTTGGTTGGCTCATCCAGCAGGATAACGTTCCCTTCTTCCTTTAAAGCCAGTGCCAGGTGCAGGCGGTTTCGTTCACCACCCGACAGTGTGCCGCATTTTTTTGCCTGGTCGCTACCCGAAAAATTGAACCTGGCCACATAAGCACGCGCATTGACCTGCCTCCCTCCCAACATAATAAATTCATTGCCTCCTGAGATTACATCAAAAACCGATTTTTCGGGGTCTATAGCTTTATGGTCCTGGTCGGCATAAGCAATTTTAACGGTTTCCCCGATTTCAAAATGGCCCTTATCTGTATTCTCCAAACCCAGGATAAGTCTAAAAAGGGTTGTTTTCCCTGCACCGTTAGGCCCCACAATACCAACAATCCCGTTAGGGGGTAATACAAAATCGAGCCCATCAAAAAGTAATTTTCCGCCATACGATTTGGCTACGCCTGTGGCATTGATAACTTTATCTCCCAGCCGGGGCCCGTTGGGGATAAAAATTTCCAGCTTTTCTTCTTTCTGTTTCACATCCTCATTCAGCAGCTTGTCGTATGCCGATAACCTGGCTTTTGATTTGGCATGGCGTGCTTTGGGCGACATGCGCACCCATTCCAACTCCCTTTCGAGTGTGCGCTGCCGCCTGGTATTTTGTTTATGCTCCACTGACAGGCGTTTCGATTTCTGTTCCAGCCACGATGAGTAATTCCCTTTCCACGGGATACCTTCGCCACGGTCAAGTTCCAGTATCCATCCGGCAATATTATCAAGGAAGTAGCGGTCGTGGGTAATACAGATTACCGTGCCTTTGTATTGTTGTAAGTGTATTTCGAGCCAGTGGATAGATTCCGCATCCAGGTGGTTAGTCGGTTCATCGAGCAACAGGATGTCGGGCTCTTTTAATAATAAACGGCAAAGGGCTACCCTCCTTTTTTCCCCTCCCGAGAGAGTTTTTGTTTTTTGTTGCCCGGGAGGGCAGCGTAGCGCATCCATAGCCCTTTCCAATTTTGAGTCCAGGTTCCAGGCATCCAGCCTGTCAATGCTTTCCTGAAGGCGGGCTTGTTCTTCGATCAGTTTTTCCATTTTTTCCGGGTTTTCCATGGCTTCGGGGTCCATAAAACGGTTGTTCACCTCTTCGTAGGCTTTTAAAATGCCCACGGTTTCCTGAACACCTTCCTGCACAACCTCCAACACAGTCTTATCAGGATCCATCAGGGGTTCCTGCGATAAATGCCCTACAGAATAGCCTGGTGCAAAAACCACTTCTCCCCGGTAATTCTTTTCAATACCCGCAATGATTCTCAGGAGCGTTGATTTACCCGAGCCATTCAGCCCGATAATCCCAATCTTTGCGCCTAAGAAGAATGAAAGGGAAATATCTTTAATAACAGGCTTGCCCGGTTCAAATGCCTTACTCACCTTATACATTGAAAAAATTACCTGTTTATCTTCGCTCATTTTGTTTAATTTTTCAGATTAATAGTTGTTTGAAGAGGTATAGAAAATATAGCCTCCTCATGTTACATTAAGTCGCCACAATAAAAAAGTATTATTAATCATGCGTTTCCACCACCCCAAATAAATCGTAATCGTTTGCTTCGGTAATCCTGGCCTGGTAAAATTGCCCGGTTCTCAATTCTTTCCCCGATTTAATCAGCACTTCGCCATCTACCTCCGATGAGTCGGATTCGGTGCGCCCGACAAAATACCCGCCCTCTTTCCGGTCGATGATAACTTTAAAAAGCTTCCCTACTTTTTCATGGTTTAATCCGGCTGATATCTGTTGCTGTAGTTCCATTACGGCCTCTGCTCTTTGCTGCTTCACCTCCTCCGGCACATCATCGGTATATTTTTTAGCCGCGTAGGTGCCATCTTCATGTGAATAAGGGAATACCCCAAGCCTGTCGAATTTTACACGTGAAATGAATTCCTTCAGAATGTCAATATCCGCATCTGCCTCGCCGGGGTATCCAACCAGCATGGTTGTCCGTAAAGCAATTCCCGGCACTTCTTTTTTAATACGGTTGAGCAGGTTGTCAATCTCTTCGCTGGTAACATGCCGTAACATCCGCTTTAACACAGGGTTGCTGTAATGCTGCAACGGCAGGTCGATATACTTACACACTTTAGGGTTTTCGCGGATGATGGGCAGTATTTCGTACGGGAATTTGGTTGGGTACAAATAGTGAAGCCTGACCCACTCGATACCGTCAATTCCGGAAATGGTTGTAATCAACTCTGCCAAACGGGTTTTGCCGTACAGGTCGATCCCATAATACGATAAATCCTGGGCAATGAGTAAAATTTCCTTTACGCCTCGTTTGGCAAGGTACCTGGTTTCTTTGGCCAGCTCTTCCAACGGCCGCGAACGATGTTTGCCTGTCATCATAGGTATGGCACAAAAGGCGCACGACCGGTTGCACCCTTCCGATACCTTCAGGTAAGCAAAATGCGAAGGGGTCGTTATTTTGCGCTCGTAAATATATTCCGGGTTGTAGGTTACTTTTAACTCATTGGTAAGGGCTTTTAAGTCGAACTTGCCAAAATACCGGTCAACTTCAGGAATCTCTTTCCTAAGGTCGGCTTTATAACGTTCGGATAAACAGCCCATTACAAATAGTTGCCCTATTGCGCCCTGCTTTTTTGCATCGGCATATTGTAAAATTGTATCGATCGACTCCTGTTTAGCATCCTGGATAAAACCACAGGTATTTATTATTACCACATCAAATCCGGTATCATTCGAGTCGTGGACAACTTCAAAACTGCCATGTTCAAGCTGGCTCAGTAAAACTTCCGAATCGACCAGGTTTTTAGAGCACCCCATTGTGATAATATTCACCTTCCTTTTTCCCATGTATAATAATATTTCAACGCAAAGAAACAATAAATTTTGCGTCTTCTAAAATTAGCCCGGGGGTATACAATTAAACTGAGGCTAAGGGCATCCGGCCTCCCATACCTGGTGGAGAGGGGTCAACAATATTACCGCCCTTTCTGAAAGCTTCTTAGTTTACAATAATCCCAGAATCATCATCATTTAAATTAAACTGACTTAAAGTAGAGATGCTTTTAGGTGGTAATTGAACTGTAATTACTTTATCTTTTAATTGAGGATAAGATTTTATGGGGTTCAGTTTAAAATCCTTTTCTTTAAGGACCGGTTCGGTAACCTGGTATAAATATAGCCCGGTTTCATTATTCCCATTGATTTGTAGGCCGACATGAACCTCTTTATCATTTTTATTAAGAATATATATTGTTAATTCCCCGGAAGGGCTTTCAATTGTTTGGCATAAAATATCCTGGCTGCCATTAACTGTTGTTTCAATAACCTTTGAATTTTTTGCATTGAACCGGGTTATTATCCCGTAGCCATAATAAGCGGCCGGTTCGGCAACTACTTTTTTCAAATATTTTTTGTTTTCAATGTCCCATGTACGGATAAGTTGCCATTGCCCGTCCAGGTCTCCACGATTGGTAAAACTCCATCGGTTAAAGGCATGGACTCCAACATCCATCCCCCTCAAAATTGTTTCTAAGTTTGAAAGGGCGGCATCAAAGGATTTGGGGCCTGGGTTACTACCTTCCCATCCCAGGTTCATATTACCCATTTCTGATAAAAACATCGGCTTATTTTTTCCTTTAGCCCATTTAGCCCATTCAGCTAATATTTTTTGTTTTTCCTGATCCATACCATGGTACGAATGAATGTCATAAGCCCCAATATATTCATCGAAGTCAATCTTATTTTTGTCAAATACCGGTAAATCTGTCCAGTCTGGTGCGGAGATAGGCAATTCAATCCCTTGACCATCTAAAGCTTCCCTGACCGCTTTTAAAGCAGGTGTCAACAGAGCATCTTCAGGGCCGGTACTCCACCAGCTACCCCAATTCCCACCTGGGGGCTCATTGGTAATACATATCCATTTTATACATCTGTACTGTTTTTGTTTAAGCAAATAGGAAACTAAAGTGGAAATCCCGGTGGCAAAATCACCTATTGATTTTGGGGCACTTAATAATGGCTGGACACCAGGGAAAGAATTCCATTTAACATTGCTCCACATTTGTTGAAGGAATACGTCAACATTATTTTCCTCACACCAATCAAGAATATTATATAAAGCCATCATTTCTTCATTACCCCAGTCAAACCGGCCTTTTTCGGGTTCATACATCCTGGCACTTAGTTCAACTCTTATCCAGTTGAGCCCTAGCCATTTAGCATGGTTGTAAATCTGGCTCCACGCCTTGGTGTCAGATACCGGAGGGTTTCCTCCCCATGCACTGCCTCGTGAATTAACAGACCGCAAGGCCCACTTGTAGTCTTTGCTTTCATCAATCTTTGCTTTGCTGATTGCATGCCAGGAGGCACCAATCCCCCC
>UOEP01000166.1_pt1 | contig 32090 bp, 21 predicted proteins | sample 1989931 | NCBI WGS metagenome assembly UOEP01 (sample SAMEA4712198, study PRJEB27164) | hydrothermal vent metagenome | biome: marine basaltic hydrothermal vent biome; feature: marine hydrothermal vent; material: mineral | place: Pacific Ocean | collected 2011-06-14/2011-07-23 | depth 1691 m
AAATTTCAAAGAAGTACGATTTCTTGAACCACCTGCTTTCGTTGAACATTGATAAATTATGGCGCAAAAAAGCCATCAGGATACTTAGTGGTTTTAATCCTGCCCGGATAATAGACATTGCTACCGGTACTGCCGATTTTGCCATTGCTGCCTGTAAACTTAACCCGGGGCAAATAACCGGGATTGATATCTCGCAGGGGATGCTGGATATAGGGCGGCAAAAGGTTAAGAAAAAGAATCTTGAAGGTATAATTGAATTGGTATTGGCTGACTCTGAGGAACTTCCTTTTGGCAGCAACTGTTTCGATGCGGCTATTTGTAGCTTTGGGGTAAGGAATTTTGAGACACTGGAGAAAGGGCTTAAAGAGGCTTATAGGGTATTAAATGAAAATGGGGTATTTGTAATCCTCGAATTTTCGAAGCCGGGGAAGGCCCCCTTTAAGCAAGTGTATAATTTCTATTTTAAGAAAATATTGCCTGCAATTGGCAGGGTTGTTTCAAAAGACAGTTCTGCATACTCATACCTCCCCGATTCGGTAGATGCGTTTCCTTCGGGCATAGGGTTTATTGACATATTGAAAAAAGCAGGATTTGTTGAAAACAAGATGGTTCCGTTAACATTCGGAATTGCTACAATATATATTTGCAAAAAATCAAAAACCTGAATTATTTGTCTGATTATGGCAATAAATTCATAATATTGTTGTTTTGAAAAAATATAACAAACTGCTTTTTTTTGTGAAGAGAAGACTTTTTACCATACTACTTTTATTTTTGGCTGTTGTGGCTCATGCACAGAGGCCAAAGGTGAAGAATCTCACTACCTTTGATGATAAGAAATTGCATTTTGGTTTCTCATTAGGAGTCAGTTCGCTCGATTTTGGCATTAAACATTATACGCCGATTGGAGAGAACCCCGATTTCACACCAAAAATATGGACGGGAGACACACGGCAAATAGGTGCTAACGACACCGTGAGAGCCGATATAGGTAAGAATGTCCCCGGGTTTACTGTGTCGATCATATCATCTTTACGGTTGACACGTGACCTGGAATTACGGTTCTTACCCGGCTTGTCGTTTGGCGAAAGGCGTTTGGTATATAATATACCTGTAGTTGACACCAACACCTCATACGATGAAAGTAATTACGAATACTCGATAAAGTCTACTTTCCTTGATTTCCCGCTGTTAATAAAATATAAGGCAAGGCGTATTAATAACGACCGCCCTTATGTGGTTTTTGGTGTTGCATACAGGCAGGATATCGCACGTACGGCCAACGAGGATTTAGTGCAGTTGAAAAATAGCGGGTTTTATGCTGAAGTAGGTGCCGGGTGGGATACGTATTTATTATTCTTCCGGTTCTCAGTAGAGGCAAAGGTAAGCATTGGTTTATTCGACCAACTGGGTAAGGCTCCGGATTCTACTCAACGCCAGTATTACTCTAATGCGATTAATAAGCTGACTTCCAATATCTTCACATTGTCTTTCCATTTCGAATAGGGCGTTTGGTTTAAGCCGGCCTTTAAGCAACAATATCAACTTACCCTTTAATTTTTTCATTCTTTACTTTTAAGCTGCTCCCGCCTGAACTCTGAGCATATAATTGCAGTAGCCATTGAAACATTCAGCGAATCAGGAGGGTTGCCTTCATCGTTGAATAAACCGGGTATGTGGATTCTGTGCGTCATGTAAGGTGCCAGTGAGGATGAAATGCCGTTCCCTTCGTTTCCCATTACAATCAGCCCGTTTGATTTTAGCCGGCTGCTATAAATATTCTGCCCACTCATAAAGGAGCCATACACGGGGATATCCTTCTCAATAGCTTCTTTGAATAAACCTGCCAGTTCAAGGTAGAAGATATTAACTCTTGTAATAGCCCCCATTGTGGCTTGCACAGCTTTGGGGTTATAAATATCTGCTGTGTTTTTTGATGCATAGATTGTCTTTATTCCAAACCAATCGGCAATGCGCATTATAGTGCCGAGGTTGCCCGGGTCTTGAATACCGTCAAGGCAGAGGTTCAAATCTTTTGTGGCAATGGGCGGGGCAGAATCCCTGCCTGGTATTGTACAAAGGGCAATACTTTGTTGTGGCGCACTCAGTAGGCTTGCCTTGTTTATTTCGTTTTGCGGCACTGCGATAACTTCTGCAATTCCGGAGGAGTACCCCTCAACCGATTCCAAAAATATTTCTGTGCCAATAAGTACTTTAACCTCAAATTCTGATTTTAGGATATCCTTTACCAGGTTATTGCCTTCAGCCAGAAATAGTTTATTTTTAGCCCTGGATTTTTTGTGTGCCAGTGAATTGATCAGTTTGAGTTTATTTTTACTTATCATTTGAAAAAAAATATCGTAATTTGGAATAATAAAGATAAAGGTACAGTTTCTGCACCAAACACTTCATTAATTTTGTAAGAAACAGGACAGGCAGTTGGTTATAAGGAAATCAAAATATAAAGTTTTATTTATTGCATCGGCGGTGCTCATCATTACTTCATGTTCGACCGGGAAATATATCCCCGAGGGGAAATATTTGCTGAATAAAGTCGAAGTAAAGGTCGATAATAAAAGTATTAATAAAGAGGAGGTAAGGTCATACATCCGGCAAAAAGGCAACCTGAAAATATTAGGGGTTATAAGGTTCCACCTGTGGCTATATAATTTGTCTTCAAAGAAAAAGGAAAATGGCTGGCTAAAAAAAATCGGGGAGGCCCCGGTTGTTTATGATGAGGTTTTAACACAAAGGACCAACAGTCAGTTGTATCAATATTTCCATAACAAAGGGTATTACAATGCCGCCATTGAAGACAAACTTACCCTGAATGAAAAAAAACGAAAGGCTGATTTGAAATATATTGTGGAAACAGGGGCTCCGTATAGGATTAGGAATATTAATTACCACATTAGCAATACTACATTCAGGAATATCTTCTTTAAAGATACTACGGAAAGAATAATCCGGCGTGGCAAATTATTTGATGTTGATTTATTGGAGGCAGAAAGGGTCAGGATTGTTAACCTGTTTAAAAACAAGGGCTACTATTATTTTAATAAAGATTATATATTTTATTTAGCCGACACTGCCCTTTTTTCGAACCAGGTAGACATTGATTTAAGGATACAGCCACCCAAAAGTACAACTGAAAACGGTGCAACCGATATTGCGTTTACCCCATTCAGGATCAATAATATTAAAGTTTCGATTTTGCAGAGCAGCCCAAACAATAAAAGGCCGCTGTATCAGGAACTACAGGAAACAGACACTTTAAAATATGGGCATTATAGTTTTTATAGCTCTCCCGGCTACCACTATAGGCCTGAGTTGTTTTTAAGGTTTAATAAATTGCTCCCCGGAGGATTATTCAAGCTCGATGATGTTAAAGAAACGTTTAATGCTTTGAACAGGCTGAGGCAGTTCCGCTTCATTAATATCCGGTTCGAACAGCCTGACTCAACAAAGGATAATGGTTTGCTGGATTGTCATTTTCAATTGTCGCCATTGACCAGGCAGTTTATTTCGTTTGATGTTGAAGGCACCAATACTTCAGGGAACCTGGGGGTTGCAGGAAACCTGAATTATATGCACCGGAACCTGTTTCATGGAGCCGAGATATTCAGGGCAAACCTGAGGGGCGCATTAGAGCGGCAGCAAACATTCACCAATATTAACAAAGATTTTAATACGGTTGAATTAGGTGTCGAAACAAGCCTGACCATCCCGAAATTAATTGGCCCCGGCAGGCTGTTCAGGTATTTTGGCGATTTTTTACCAAAAACGGTTTTTACATTAGGCTATAACTTCCAGAGGCGCCCTATCTATACGCGCACTATCTCAAACATTAAATTCGGGTACGACTGGAAGACATCAACCTATTTGAGGCATACATGGAACTTATTTGACTTTAATATGATCGACCTGTATAAGTTTGATGCTGAATTTATTAATTCCATTAAAGATTTATATATAAAAAGTAGTTTTACCGACCACCTTGTTTTTGCCACCAATTATACATTGGTGTACAATACACAGGAAACAGGCACCCGGAGTAATTATACCTATATGAAATTCTCTGCCGAATCGGCAGGGAACATCCTGGGGCTGATAACTTCCATAGGGGGGGCTGAAAAAACTGTACAGCCCGACACATTAGGGCCGGGGACATCGGAATATTATAAAATATTTCATAAAAGGTTTGCGCAGTACGTTAAAACCGATTTAGAATTTAGGTGCGGTTACATGGTCGATAAATATAATGCTATTGTTGGGAGGGCATTTATAGGGATTGGCATACCATACGGGAATTTTGACGTTTTGCCGTTTGAGAAAAAATATTTCACCGGGGGGGCTAATGGTATCCGGGCATGGCAGGTCCGGTCGTTAGGGCCAGGCTCATATAAAGCACCACCTAGGTCTTACCCGAACCAGTTGTCGGATATAAAGTTGGAGGCGAACCTGGAATACCGGTTCCACCTGATTAGGATGCTGGAAGGTGCATTGTTTTTTGATGCCGGGAATATTTGGGCAATAAATGACAAAGATAACAGAGAAGGAGCCGTGTTTAAATTAGGCAGTTTCTATAAACAGATTGCCTTAGGTACCGGTACCGGTTTACGGTTCGATTTCGACTACTTCATTTTCCGGGTCGATTTAGGTATGAAATTGCATGATCCGACCCAAAAATCAGGAAATGGCTGGATAATTGGTAACAGAAGGTTAAAAAATGACGATTTTAACATTTCTTTTGCTATAGGTTATCCATTCTAGCTTATTTTTACAATAGATTTTAATCAAATTTTGTACTAATTAATTAATAAAATATTATGAGTCAATCATTATTTGCTAACATTAAACCCGGAGTAGTGACGGGGCAGGATGTCCAGGCAATATTTAAAGTTGCGAAAGAAAACGAATTTGCCCTGCCGGCAGTAAATGTTGTCGGGACAAATTCTATTAACGCTGTACTTGAAGCAGCAAAGAAAGTTAATTCGCCGGTTATCGTGCAGTTGTCAAATGGCGGAGCTGCATTTTATGCAGGCAAGGCTATCGGGCTGGATGGGCACGAAGGCGCAATACTGGGGGCTATCTCGGCTGCCAAGCATATTCATACTGTAGCTGCCGGGTATGGGGTACATGTTATTTTGCATACCGACCATGCTGCAAAAAAATTGTTGCCCTGGATCGATGGTTTAATTGAGGCAGGCGAGAAAAACTTTGAAGAAACAGGGAAGCCTCTTTTCTCATCACACATGCTCGACCTTTCGGAAGAACCACTCAAAGAAAATATCGGGATATGTAAAGAATACCTGGGCAGGATGAGTAAAATCGGAATGACCCTGGAAATTGAACTGGGTATCACCGGAGGGGAAGAAGATGGTGTCGACAACACAAATGTAGACCATGCTTCGCTCTATACTCAGCCTGAAGAGGTTGATTATGCTTATGAAGAACTTAGCAAAGTAAGCCCCGATTTTACCATTGCTGCCTCTTTCGGTAATGTCCATGGTGTATATAAGCCTGGCAATGTTAAGCTGACCCCGAAAATCCTGGATAATTCACAAAAGTATATTGCTGAAAAACACGGGCTGGGTGAAAAACCTGTAAACTTTGTTTTCCACGGCGGGTCGGGCTCCTCATTGGAAGAGATACGCGAAGCAATTAGTTATGGTGTTATTAAAATGAATATCGATACGGATACACAGTGGGCTTTCTGGGATGGCGTCCGGGGGTTTGAGGCTAAATACCACGACTATCTTCAAGGGCAGATTGGCAACCCCGAAGGAGAAGACAAACCCAATAAAAAATATTATGACCCGCGCAAGTGGCTTCGCGAAGGCGAAGTTTCAATTGTAAACAGGCTGGTTAAAGCTTTTGGCGATTTGAATTGCATCAACAGGGCTTAACCCAGCCTGAGATTAATAGTTGATACAGGTTCGAATAATAATATTGGGAGGCTGCCATTTTTTGGCAGCCTTTTTTATGATTGTTTTTTTACATTCAAATATTTTTGCATTTTTACAAACCATGCTATAATTATATAAATATAGTTGCAAAGTCGTCTTTATGTCAGGAAAACAATCAAAACGTGATTCGTTTAGTTCCAAATTTGGGGTAATTGCTGCCGCGGCAGGGTCTGCCGTAGGATTGGGGAATATCTGGAAATTCCCATATATAACAGGCGTTTATGGCGGTGGTGCATTTTTGTTTGTATACCTTGGTTTTATCCTGGCTATTGGCTTGCCTATTATGTTGTCTGAACTAATTATTGGGCGTAAGTCGAAAAGGAATGCTTTTGGTGCATTTAAAAAGCTTGCCCCAAAGTCGGTTTGGAAATACATTGGGATATTAGGTATTGCTGCGGCATTTATGATATTGTCTTTTTATGGAGTCATTGCCGGATGGAGTATTGAATATATTTTCATGGCTGTAGTTGACGGGTTTAAGGATACCAGCCCCGGTGAGATTAGTACGGCCTTTACAGCCTTCATTGAGTCGCCGGTCAAGCCGGTCGCCTTTCAGTTATTGTTTATGCTGCTTACAGGGGCAATTGTAATTGTCGGCGTTCGAAAAGGGATTGAGAAATATACAAAGGTTTTAATGCCGCTTTTAGTTGTAATCATTATCATCCTCGATATTAAAGCAATTTCCCTGAAGGGTTCGGAAACAGGTTTGAAGTTCCTTTTCCACCCTGATTTCTCAAAACTGACAGGCGAGGGTATTCTAAGTGCTTTGGGGCACGCTTTTTTTTCGCTAAGCCTTGGCATGGGGACATTAATTACTTACGGGTCGTACATTCGTGACGACAACAACCTCCTTAATACTGCCATACAGGTTACAGTTGCCGATACCTTAATCGCAGTTCTTGCCGGGATTGCAATATTCCCCGCGGTATTTGCTTTTGGTATAGAACCGAATAGTGGCCCCGGGCTGGTTTTTATAACCCTGCCAAATGTTTTTCAGCAAATGCCGGGAGGGCATATATTTTCAATCCTATTCTTTGTGTTATTAACAGTTGCCGCATTAACTTCTGCAATATCAATCCTCGAGGTGGTGGTTGCTTATTTTACCGAAGAGTTGAATATGAACCGTAAATGGGCAACCGTATTAGCTACAATATTTATTTCATTCCTGGGGATTATTTGTTCCTTATCGATGGGGGTATTTAAAAACCACTCTTTCTACAACCTGAATTTCTTTGATTTACTCGATTGGGTTTCTGCCAATATCCTTTTGCCTTCGGGAGGTTTATTGGTCTCATTATTCATCGGATGGTACTTTGGCAGAAAGAAAATCAGGAAAGAACTGGAAAAAGGGGGGCATATCGGCAGTGCCTTATTAAGTGTCTTTATGTTCCTGGTAAAGTTTATTGCCCCGGTTGCAATTGCAATGGTACTCCTCCACGGTACAGGTTTATTGGACCTCGAATGGTTTATGCCGGCTAAATAATACTTTTTGATTTTGTATATTTTTTCCGTATTTTTTTAGTGATGAAATTCTATGAATTCAAAAGGGCTCTCAGGCAGTACTTCTCATTTACACGAGGAGAAAGGAACGGGGTTTTTATTTTATGTATACTCCTTTTCTTATTGATTATTGCAAATCTTGTAATAGATACATTCGATTTCCAATCAACTTCTGATTTCCCTGAAATAAAAAAAGCAATTGCCGAATGGCAACGAGGGCAAGAGCTAAACAACACCCCTGATTATACCAGCCTGTTCCCTTTCGACCCAAATACAATAAACAAAGAAAAGTTAGACTCATTATGCCTCCCCGGGATAGTGAAACAAAATATTTTACGGTACAGGGGGAAGGGAGGTAAGTTTAATCAACGGCATGAACTCCTGAAAATTTATGGGATGAATGATAGTATATATGCCTCTGTAGAGGATTACATACAAATTGAAAATATTGCAGGAGTTAAAAAAACACCGCGCCAATATATAAATGTTGCCGGGGGCCATTATTTCGACCCAAATAAAGCTACGCCCAATGAATTAAGAGGGATGGGTTTTAATAATTTCCAGATTAAAAATATTGAAAAGTATTGCAGGAAGGGGGGAGTTTTTAAAACAAAAGAAGATTTGCAAAAGATATATGGCATTGGCCCGGTATTTTATGAAAAAATTAAAGGCTGGATACAGATCAAAGAAAACCCCGGTACGGTTACCTTACCCACAGAGGAGCCTGTTGCCGGTTTAATAGAGTTGAATACTGCCGACTCGGCATTGTTGCTCGGATTGAAGGGTATTGGGCCTGTTTTTGCATCGCGCATTATACGTTACAGGAGCCTGCTGGGTGGGTTTTACCATAAACGCCAGTTATTGGAGGTGTATAATTTCAGCCGGGAAACGTATTGGGGTATTGAAAAATACCTTTCGGCCGATTCAACGCTGACTGTTAAATTACACCTGAATTTTGCAGATGCCCGTAAATTGGCAAAACACCCATACTTCAGTAAAGGGGTTGCTGAGAAAATTGTAGCACACAGGGACAGGTTCGGCCCCTATAAATCGTGCAACCAGCTATTGGCCGAGGATATTATTCCGGCGCAGTTGTTTTATAAGATAAAGTGGTATGTAACCATCGAATAAAAAGAGTAACTTGCAAAGGATAATTTCCAGGCAGCTTCTAAGAGGCTTTTAATTGTAAAAAATTTGTTTTAAATTTGATATACGATGAATATTTTCTAAATTTGCGCCTCAATTTTTAAAAGATAAAACCGAAAAAGTATGATTATAATTCCGGTAAAAGAGGGCGAAAATATAGAACGAGCCTTGAAAAGGTTTAAAAGGAAGTTTGAAAAGACAGGCGTAATCAAAGAATTACGTGGGCGTCAAATGTTTACTAAACCTTCTGTAAAGAGGAGGGCGGTAGTTAAAAAGGCTGTTTACATTCAGAGTTTACAGCGTCAGGAAGACTAGCAATAGTGGTTCCTGATAATTTGTGAAAGGGATAAATGAGCCATCAGGAATCGTTTTTAAAATATTTGAAGTATGAGAAGAGGTTTTCTCCTCATACGTGGGTAGCATACAAGAATGACCTCAATCAATTTTTGCAGTATTATACTAAAGTGGCGGGGGAATTTGATGTTAAAAAGGTCGATTCTAAATTGCTGAGGAGTTGGGTAATCTCACTCATGGAAAATAATATCTCTGCAAGGTCGGTCAATCGGAAAATATCTACAATTAAATCTTTCTTTAAATACCTGATGAAACAGGAAGTGGTAGATAATAACCCTGTTGTCAATATCCCATTACCAAAAATAAGGAAAAAACTCCCCTTTTTCGTTGAAGAAGGTAATTTGCACCACCTCCTTGATGATGGTTATTTCCAGGGCAACTTTGAAGGATTACGCGATAAATTGATTATTGGCTTATTGTATGGCACCGGAATAAGGCTGGCAGAGTTGTTGAACCTGAAAGAATCGGATATTAATAAGGAAGAATACCTTATTAAAGTATTGGGCAAGCGCAATAAAGAAAGGATAATCCCATACCCACGGGAGCTTAATAATATTATTGATGCATACCTGGTTTTAAAAAGGGAGCAATTTGGCAACGGGGGAGGTTGGTTGTTGCTTACCGGTAAAGGCAGGAAAATTTACGAAAAATTAATATACCGGGTGGTGAAAAATAATTTGGCGAAAGTAACATCCCTCGAAAAGAAAAGCCCGCATGTCATCAGGCATAGTTATGCCACGCACTTATTAAATAACGGAGCCGACCTAAATGCTGTAAAAGAACTGTTGGGCCATGCAAGCCTGGCAGCAACACAGGTGTATACCCATACAACATTTAAAGAAATGCAAAATATTTACGAACAAACCCACCCCAGGGGTTAAAAAGAGAATTTGTTATGAATATTAAAGTGAATGCCTTAAATTTCAATCCTGACCCAAAACTAGTCAGCTTTGTAAATAAAAAAGTAAGTAAATTAGATACCTTTTTTGAAGGTATTATCAGTGCAGATGTTTTTTTAAAGGTGTTGAAGCCTGAAACAGCCAATAATAAAGTTTCAGAAATTAAGATTTCTATTCCATCCAAAGATTATTTATTTGCTAAAAAGCATGCAGATTCTTTTGAAGAAGCAGTCGATTTAGCTGTTGATGCAGTTCGTCGTCAACTAGGCAAATACAAAGAAAAACTGAAAAATAAATAAAAGGTACTGTTCTTATCCCGGGTTACCCTTGGGGCAATTATCTATTATGTACCATAATTGTGTGTGTGTGGTTAAAAAAAACCGCTTCCCCCCGGGGAATTAATAATCAGGGTAAATTCGAAAAATTGCAACTATTGTTGTGAATTATTTAAAAATATTTTTACATTTGCAAACCCTTTTTGGGCGAGTTCCTGAAACCATTGAAAATAAAGCATTTTAATTAAAAATAAAGAATGTTTTAAATCAAAAAAATCAGGGCACATACAAAGTTAGAAATAAAAAATACGGCAAAAGCCGGGGGGCAATTTGTAAGGTAAAAGGGTTAAACCCTGGTGTAATCAGCAAGTATTTTTAAGTTCTGTTAAAGATTTGATAATTTTGTACGGCATTTTTGCTATGATATAGAGTTCGCGGGAGTAGCTCAGCTGATAGAGCATTAGCCTTCCAAGCTAAGGGTCGCGGGTTTGAATCCCGTCTCCCGCTCTATTTTTCTGAGGGTTGAAAATGGATATAACACAATCCATGGCTCATATCTCATCGGGGCTCGTATCTCATTAATGCCGGAGTAGCTCAGGGGTAGAGCGCATCCTTGGTAAGGATGAGGTCACGAGTTCAATTCTCGTCTTCGGCTCAATGATTTGGATATAATTAAAATTAAATTTTTTGGAGTTATGGCTAAAGAACATTTTATAAGGGATAAAGAACATGTCAATATAGGTACTATTGGCCATGTTGACCATGGGAAAACCACCCTTACAGCTGCTATTACAATGGTTTTAGCGAAAAAAGGTCTTTCTGAGATCAAATCGTTCGATTCAATCGACAATGCTCCTGAAGAGAAAGAAAGGGGTATTACAATCAACACTGCTCACGTAGAGTACCAAACAGAAAAACGCCACTATGCGCACGTTGACTGCCCGGGCCACGCCGATTACGTGAAAAACATGGTAACAGGTGCGGCTCAGATGGATGGTGCTATCATTGTTGTTGCTGCAACAGATGGCCCTATGCCACAAACCCGTGAGCATATCCTTCTGGCACGCCAGGTAAACGTACCTAAATTAGTCGTATTCATGAACAAAGTGGATATGGTTGATGATGAGGAACTTTTGGAGCTGGTTGAGATGGAAATCCGTGAACTGTTGGATTTTTATGAATTCGAAGGTGACGAAACACCGGTTATCCAGGGGTCTGCTCTTGGGGCAATGAATGGTGAAAAGAAATGGGAAGATAAAATAATGGAATTGATGGATGCATGCGATACCTGGATTCCGCTTCCTCAACGTGATGTTGACAAGCCTTTCCTTATGCCGGTTGAAGACGTATTCTCAATCACAGGGCGTGGTACAGTTGCTACCGGCCGTATCGAAACCGGGGTTATCCACACAGGCGATGAGCTACAGCTTATCGGGTTAGGTGCAGAAGGGCGTAAAACCGTTTGTACAGGTGTTGAAATGTTCCGTAAAATATTAGACGATGGGCAGGCAGGTGATAACGTTGGTTTATTGTTGCGCGGTGTTGATAAAAAAGAGATCAAACGCGGGCAGATACTTGCTAAACCAGGTTCAATTACGCCTCACACCAAATTCAAAGCCGAGGTTTATGTATTGAAAAAAGAAGAAGGTGGCCGTCATACTCCATTCCATAATAACTACCGTCCTCAGTTTTACCTGCGTACGCTTGACGTAACCGGTGAAATACAACTTCCTGAAGGACGTGAAATGGTAATGCCCGGAGATAACGTATCAATACAGGTAAACCTGATTTACCCAGTAGCACTTAATGTTGGGCTCCGTTTCGCAATCCGCGAAGGTGGGCGCACGGTTGGTGCCGGGCAGGTTACTGAGATTATTGAATAAGTTTATACCAAAAATATCTAAAAATAGTCCTGGGCGTTCATGCCCGGGACTATTTGCGGTTGTAACTCAACAGGGAGTTTTGTTTTAAGGAACAATGTAAGTTCGAACCTTACCTTCCGGACTAAATTTTAACCAGGGGGAATGAAACTAAAAGTTTATATAGAAGAGGCCTATGAGGAACTGGTATATAAAGTTACCTGGCCTACTTGGAAAGAATTGCAAAACAGTGCATTAATAGTAATGGTTGCTTCCTTTATTATATCACTCTTAATTTTCGTTATGGATATTTCTTTTAAGAACATAATGGAATTTATTTATGGGTCATTTTATTAATTAAACACCTGAGATTGTGATGAGCGACAACAGTAAAAAATGGTATGTTCTTCGTGCGATAGGCGGGAAAGAGAAGAAGGTAAAAGAATATATCGAAAATGAAATCGCGAATGGAGATCTACAGGAGTTTGTTTCACAGGTTTTGATTCCTACCGAGAAAGTATATCAAATTCGGAACGGTAAAAAAATCAGTAAAGAAAGAAACTTTTTCCCGGGATATGTCCTTATTGAAGCTACACTGGTTGGTGAGGTTACACATACACTTAGGAATGTTCCTAATGTTATTGGTTTCCTAGGCGACACCAAGGGAGGAGATCCTGTGCCAATGAGGCCAAACGAAGTAAACAGGATCCTCGGAAGAGTTGACGAACTTGCTGAAAACGGAGAAGAACTAAATGTACCTTTCGTAGTAGGTGAAACCATCAAAGTAATCGATGGACCATTCAACGGTTTTAATGGAATCATTGAAGAAATCAATGAGGAAAAGAAAAAACTGAAAGTGATGGTGAAGATTTTTGGGCGAAAAACACCTTTGGAACTTAGTTTTATGCAAGTTGAAAAGGAGTAAGAACGTTTTAAATTTTTTATATGGCAAAAGAAGTTGCTGGATTAATTAAATTGCAAATACGTGGTGGTGCTGCTAACCCTTCACCACCGGTAGGGCCAGCATTAGGTGCCAAAGGAGTGAACATAATGCAGTTTTGTAAGCAGTTTAATGGTCGTACACAAGACCAGGCCGGTAAAGTACTACCGGTAATTATAACTGTTTATGCTGACAAATCGTTTGATTTTATAATCAAACAACCTCCTGTGGCTGCCCAACTATTGGAAGCAGCAAAACTTAAAAAAGGTTCTGCCGAACCTAATGTAATCAAAGTAGGGGCGGTAACCTGGGAACAGGTAAAAGGCATTGCCGAAGTTAAAATGTCCGACCTGAATTGTTTTACAGTTGAGTCTGCAATGAAAATGGTTGCTGGAACTGCCAGAAGTATGGGGATCACCATTAAAGGGCAATCCCCATTCAGTAATAACTAATAATCTTTTACGATGGGCAGAATTACGAAAAATAAGAAAGCTGCACTTGAAGAACTCGAAAAGGGGAAACTATATACACTTAATGAAGCAAGTGAATTAGTGAAAAAAATTACTTACACTAAATTTGACGCTTCGGTAGATATAGATGTCCGGCTTGGAGTCGACCCAAGGAAAGCTAACCAGATGGTAAGAGGTGTAGTTTCGTTACCCCATGGGACAGGTAAGGACGTTTGTATATTAGCATTGGTAACTCCTGACAAAGAACAGGAAGCTAAAGATGCTGGTGCCGATTATGCAGGATTGGATGAATACATCACAAAAATCAAAGATGGCTGGACCGATTTTGATGTGGTTATAACTATGCCCCCGGTAATGGGGAAAGTAGGCCCCTTAGGCAGGGTACTTGGCCCGCGCGGGCTGATGCCAAACCCTAAAAGTGGGACGGTAACCATGGATATTGGTAAAGCTATTCGGGAAGTAAAGCAAGGGAAAATAGATTTTAAAGTAGATAAATTTGGTATTGTGCATACATCTATCGGGAAAGTATCATTCTCTCCTGAGAAGATCAAAGAAAATGCTACTGAATTTATTAATACGATAAACAAATTGAAACCTGCTGCTGCAAAAGGTACATACATTAGAAGTATTTACTTATCCAGTACCATGAGTCCTGGTATCCAGGTTGAAATAAAATCAGTGTCAGAAGTGTAAAAAAGTGAGTATGAAAAGATCCGATAAACAAGTAATTATTGATAGTTTAACAGAGCAGATCAATTCTAGCAATCACTTTTACCTGGCTGATATTAGCGAGTTGAATGCATCTGATACCAGTGATTTAAGGAGATTATGCTTTAAACAGGAAGTAAAACTGGTTGTTGTAAAGAATACGCTATTGCGTAAAGCTTTAGAAAGTTCTGAAAAACAGGCTGACGAGCTTTATGATGTCTTGAAGGGAAACACCTCGGTTATGTTTACCGAAAATGGCAATGTCCCCGCTAAATTGATTAAAGAATTTAGGGAAAAACATGACCGCCCGATTTTAAAAGGCGCTTATGTTGAAGAATCAATTTATATGGGCGATGACCAAATTGATACTTTGGTTGCTATAAAATCGAAAAAAGAACTTATTGCCGATGTGGTAGCCCTGTTACAGTCACCTATGAAAACTGTCGTTTCACAATTACAGTCTGGTGCGAATATTTTACATGGTGTATTACAAACACTTGGAGAGGAAGAATAATTTTTTTGAATAATAAATTAAAATTAAATAAAAATGGCAGATTTAAAACAGCTTGCAGAAGAGTTGGTAAACTTGACTGTTAAAGAGGTTAACGAATTAGCTGAAATCCTTAAGGAAGAGCATGGTATCGAACCGGCAGCTGCAGCAGTAGCTATTGCCGGGCCGGCTGCCGGTGCTGGCGAAGAAGGTGGAGCAGCCGAACAAACAGAATTCGATGTAATTTTAAAAGCAGCAGGGCAATCGAAATTAGCGGTTGTTAAACTTGTAAAAGAATTAACAGGCCTTGGCTTAAAAGAAGCTAAAGGTGTAGTTGACGAAGCTCCTAAAGCTATTAAAGAGAAAATCTCGAAAGACGAAGCCGAAGCTCTAAAAGCTCAGCTGGAAGAAGCTGGTGCAGAGGTTGAAGTTAAATAAAATTCTACTAGGCCTTGTAAAGGTTAATACGGTTTAGAATCTTATCATAGATCGACACGATGAGGTTCTAAACCTTTTTGTGTATTTATATTTTCCTATACTTTAAAACAGTATAAATACATGTATGTAAATACTGAAAAAGAGAGGATTAATTTTTCCTCCACACAGACCAGGTTTGATTATCCTGACTTTTTAGAAGTACAAGTTAAATCATTTAGAAATTTTTTCCAGTTAGGGACAACTCCCGAAAACAGGAAAAATGAAGGGTTATACAGGGTTTTCGAAGAGAATTTCCCGTTATCTGATACAAGGAATAATTTCGTCCTCGAATTTATTGACTATCAGGTCGACCCACCTCGCTATTCTATTGAGGAGTGCAATGAGAGGGGGTTGACATATAGCGTGCCCTTAAAAGCAAAGTTGAAACTTTACTGTACCGACCCGGAACATGAAGATTTTGATACCGTTATTCAGGACGTATATCTGGGCACAGTCCCTTATATGACCGATAGGGGTACTTTCGTTATTAATGGTGCCGAAAGGGTAATTGTATCCCAGTTACACCGTTCGCCGGGCGTTTTCTTCGGGCATAGCCTGCACGCAAACGGCACGAAACTGTATTCGGCAAGGGTGATCCCATTTAAAGGGTCATGGATTGAATTTGCTACAGATATCAATAGTGTGATGTTCGCATACATCGACAGGAAGAAAAAATTGCCTGTTACAACATTGTTGCGGGCTATCGGATACGAAAGTGATAAAGATATTCTTGAAATATTCAATCTTGCAGACGAAGTTAAAGTCTCTAAGTCAGGGCTTAAGAAAATAATCGGGCGCAGGTTAGCCGCACGTGTCTTAAAATCGTGGGTCGAAGATTTTGTCGATGAGGATACAGGAGAAGTTGTATCTATCGAACGTAACGAAGTAATTATCGACCGTGAAACAGTTGTTGAAGAAGCCCATATTGAAGATATATTGGATTCAGGAGTGAAAACAATCCTACTTCATAAAGAAGACCAAAACCAACAGGATTATTCGATCATTTACAATACACTTCAAAAAGACCCGTGTAACTCTGAAAAAGAGGCAGTGCTTCATATCTACAGGCAGTTGCGTAATGCCGAACCACCAGACGAAGCTACAGCCCGTGATGTTATCGATAAGCTTTTCTTCTCAGACAAACGTTACGACCTGGGCAATGTTGGCCGTTACCGGATCAATAAAAAGCTTGGGCTCAACATTGATATGAATACGAAAGTATTGACACGGGAAGATATTATTGAAATTATTAAGTATCTGATACAATTGGTTAATTCAAAAACCGATGTCGACGATATTGACCACTTGAGCAACCGTAGGGTACGTACCGTAGGCGAACAAATGTACAACCAGTTTGGTGTTGGTTTAGCCAGGATGGCACGTACTATTCGCGAACGTATGAATGTGCGTGACAATGAGGTTTTCACACCTATTGACCTGATCAACTCAAAAACCCTGTCTTCGGTGATCAACTCTTTCTTTGGGACAAACGCATTGTCTCAGTTTATGGACCAGACCAATCCGTTGGCAGAAATGACCCATAAACGCAGGATGTCGGCATTAGGGCCGGGTGGGCTGTCGCGCGAAAGAGCAGGTTTTGAAGTTCGCGATGTACACTTTACACACTATGGGAGGTTGTGCCCGATTGAAACGCCCGAAGGGCCAAATATCGGGTTGATATCTTCGTTATGTGTTTTTGCAAAAATTACCGATTTAGGGTTTATCTCAACCCCTTACCGGAAGGTTAAAGATGGGAAGGTTGACTTATCCGACGAAGGCGTTGTTTATTTGACAGCCGAAGAAGAAGAAGGCAGCATAATTGCCCAGGCAAATGCCCCGATTGATGAAAAGGGGAATTTTGTGAACCAGAAGGTTAAATCCAGGCTGGATGGCGATTATCCGGTAATCGATAAAGGGGAAGTTAAGTTAATGGATGTTGGCCCGAACCAGATCGCTTCGGTTGCAGCTTCGTTAATTTCATTCCTGGAACACGATGATGCCAACCGTGCTCTGATGGGGTCAAACATGATGCGCCAGGCTGTGCCGCTCCTTCGCCCCGAAACACCTATTGTCGGGACAGGGCTCGAAGCACGTGCAGCAAGCGACTCACATATCCTCATTAAAGCAGAGGCAGACGGAGTAGTTGAATATGTTGACTCAACTATTATAGTTGTCCGCTACGATATGTCGGAAGAAGACCGTTATGTAAGTTTCGACCCTGAAGTAGTAACATACAACCTCCCAAAATATAGTAAAACAAACCAGGGGACAACTGTCGACCTGAAACCAATTGTTAAAAAAGGCCAGCGGATCAAAGCCGGGCAGATTTTAACAGAAGGCTATGCTACACAAAATGGGGAGTTGGCCTTAGGCCGGAACCTGATGGTGGCATTTATGCCCTGGCAGGGGTATAACTATGAGGATGCTATTGTAATCTCTGAAAGAATTGTACGTGAAGATATCTTCACCTCGGTGCATATCGATGAATACAGTTTAGAGGTAAGGGATACAAAACGCGGTGTAGAAGAATTTACATCCGACATTCCGAATGTTAGTGAAGAAGCTACAAGCAACCTCGATGAGAATGGCTTAATCAGGATTGGGGCTAATGTGCAACCCGGTGATATCCTGATAGGTAAAATTACACCTAAAGGGGAGTCAGACCCTTCTCCTGAAGAAAAACTGTTGAGGGCTATTTTTGGTGACAAAGCCGGCGATGTGAAAGATGCTTCATTGAAAGCTTCTCCTTCATTAAGCGGGGTTGTTATCGATAAAAAATTATTCTCAAGGGTTGCCAAAGAGAAAAAAGGTAAACTTGCAACAAAACCGTTGCTCGACCAGATTGATGAAAAATTCGATCGCGTAGTTACTTCTCTTCGCAATAAACTGGAAGAAAAACTCTTTGCCCTTGTGGGAGGTAAAACTTCACAGGGTGTAAAAGACTATTTCGGAACCGAAATCGTTGGGAAAGGAGTTAAATTCACCTTGAAACAGATTCAGGAGATTGATTATCTAAACATCAATCCAAATAAATGGACAACAGATAAAGTGAAGAATAACCTTGTATTCAGGCTTATTAATAACTTTATCATGAAGTACAAAGAAGCTGATTCCGTTGCACGGAGAGAACGTTATAATGTAACCATTGGAGATGAACTCCCTGTTGGGATCATACAATTGGCAAAAGTTTACATAGCTAAAAAACGTAAACTGCAAATTGGCGATAAAATGGCAGGGCGGCACGGAAACAAAGGTATTGTATCGAGGGTGGTACGTGCCGAGGATATGCCATTCCTTGCCGATGGGACTCCTGTTGATATAGTATTGAATCCCCTGGGTGTGCCATCAAGGATGAACCTTGGGCAGATTTATGAAACGGTACTTGGATGGGCCGGGAAAGAGCTGGGATTGACCTTTGCCACCCCGATTTTTGATGGTGCTTCAATCGAGCAGATAACAGAATATACTGAAAAAGCCGGTGTTCCAAAGTTTGGGAAAACTGTTTTATATAATGGTGAAACAGGCCAGCCGTTCGACCAGCCGGCAACCGTTGGTATCATTTATATGATGAAACTTGGACACATGGTCGAAGATAAAATGCATGCCCGTTCAATAGGGCCCTACTCACTTATTACACAGCAGCCATTGGGAGGTAAAGCCCAGTTTGGAGGCCAGCGTTTTGGTGAAATGGAAGTATGGGCACTTGAAGCATTTGGTGCATCACACATATTACAGGAAATCTTGACTGTTAAATCTGACGATGTCCTGGGAAGGGCTAAAGCCTACGAATCAATAGTCAAAGGCGAGCCAATGCCACAGCCGGGCATTCCCGAATCTCTCAATGTGCTGTTACACGAATTAAGAGGCCTTGGCCTAAGTGTAAGAATGGAATAATATGAGGACTATACTGGAATAGAATGTTCTTTTTATTTAAATATTAATTAGCTTATTATATGGCATTTAGAAAAGATAATAAAGCAAAAAGCAATTTCTCCAAGATTTCAATCAGCCTTTCGTCACCCGAAGAAATCCTTGAAAGGTCGTTTGGTGAAGTTCTAAAGCCAGAAACCATCAATTATAGGACATACAAGCCCGAACGCGATGGCCTGTTTTGCGAGAGGATTTTTGGACCTGTAAAAGACTACGAATGCCATTGTGGTAAATACAAACGTATTCGTTATAAAGGCATTGTTTGCGACCGTTGTGGTGTTGAAGTTACCGAGAAAAAGGTCAGGCGCGAACGTATGGGGCATATTTCACTGGTTGTTCCGGTGGCACATATCTGGTACTTCAAGTCGTTACCCAATAAAATAGGCTACCTTTTGGGTTTGCCAACTAAAAAGCTTGATACGATTATTTATTACGAGCGCTATGTAGTTATAAATCCGGGTGTAAAAGCCGTTGATGGTATTAAGGAGCTTGATTTCCTGACTGAAGAGGAATACCTGGATATACTCGATTCGTTGCCAAAAGAGAACCACCTCCTTGACGATGACGACCCAAATAAATTCATCGCTAAAATGGGAGCCGAGGCATTGCATGAAATTTTAATGCGGCTCGAACTTGATGAATTATCATATACATTACGGCATAAGGCCAATACGGAAACCTCGCAGCAACGTAAAAATGAGGCATTAAAACGCCTCCAGGTTGTTGAGGCATTCAGGGCAAGTAAAAACCTGAACAGGCCTGAATGGATGATCGTAAAGGTAGTACCTGTTATCCCCCCCGACCTTCGTCCGTTGGTGCCGCTTGATGGCGGGCGTTTTGCAACCTCCGACCTGAACGACCTTTACCGTAGGGTAATAATCAGGAATAACCGGTTAAAAAGGTTAATTGAAATTAAAGCCCCTGAAGTTATTTTACGAAATGAAAAACGGATGCTGCAGGAAGCCGTTGATTCACTTTTTGATAATTCGAGGAAGTCGAATGCGGTTAAAACCGAGAATAACCGTGCATTGAAGTCGCTGTCCGATAGTTTAAAAGGGAAACAAGGCCGTTTCCGCCAGAACTTATTGGGTAAACGTGTCGACTATTCTGCACGTTCGGTTATTGTAGTTGGGCCCAAACTCAGAATCCACGAATGCGGGTTGCCTAAAAATATGGCTGCCGAACTGTACAAACCTTTTGTAATCAGGAAACTGATTGAAAGAGGTATTGTAAAGACAGTAAAATCAGCGAAAAAAATTGTTGACAGGAAAGACCCTATAGTTTGGGAGATACTGGAGAATGTGCTGAAAGGGCATCCTGTGTTACTTAACCGTGCACCAACTCTGCACAGGCTTTCTATCCAGGCTTTCCAGCCGATTCTTATCGAAGGCAAGGCAATACAGTTGCACCCATTGGTATGTACCGGTTTCAATGCCGACTTTGATGGCGACCAGATGGCAGTCCACCTTCCGTTGGGCAATGCAGCAATATTAGAGGCACAATTGTTAATGCTTGCCTCGCACAACCTGCTTAATCCGGCCAATGGAGCACCTATAACCGTGCCTTCACAGGATATGGTACTTGGGTTATATTATATGACCAAACCGCGGGAAGGTGCACCAAATGAAGGTATGACCTTTTACTCGGCCGAAGAGGTTATTATTGCCCACAACGAGGGGGTCGTGGGGATGCACACTGTCATTAAGGTGAAAGTGGAAGATGTTGACGAAAAAGGTGAACATTTTAACCATATTATTGAAACTACTGTAGGCAGGGTATTATTCAATGAATTTGTCCCAAGGGAGGCTGGTTATATAAATCAATTGCTGACCAAAAAATCGCTTAGGACAATCATTTCAGAAGTATTTAAGAAGTGTGGTAATGCAAACACAGTTGCTTTCCTCGATGCAATCAAGAACCTTGGGTATTCAATGGCTTACAAAGGCGGGCTTTCGTTTAACCTTGGCGATGTGATTATCCCTGACGACAAAAAAGAAATTGTTGAACATGGGTATCAGGAGGTTGAAGATGTGATGTCTAGCTATAATATGGGGTTCATTACAAATAATGAACGTTATAATCAGGTAATTGACATTTGGACCCATGCCAACTCGAAGTTAACCAACTCGGTAATGAAAACGTTGAGTACCGATATGGAAGGGTTCAACTCCGTTTATATGATGCTCGACTCAGGTGCCCGTGGTTCAAAAGAACAAATTCGCCAGTTGTGTGGAATGAGGGGTTTGATGGCTAAGCCACAAAAATCCGGGTCTACCGGTTCTCAGATTATCGAAAACCCGATTTTAGCAAACTTTAAAGAGGGGCTCTCGGTTCTTGAGTATTTTATTTCAACACACGGCGCACGTAAAGGGTTGGCCGATACCGCCCTTAAAACAGCTGATGCCGGTTACCTTACCCGGCGCCTGGTAGATGTTGCCCAAGATGTAATTATTTCCGAATCCGATTGTGGTACTCTTCGCGGGTTAGTTGCTTCGGCAGTGAAAAATAACGAAGAAGTTGTAGCCTCTCTGTACGACAGGATTTTAGGGCGTACATCGGTACATGATATTTACCATCCGCTGAATGGGGAATTAATCGTGAGGTCGGGCGAAGAATTAGATGAAAATGTCGCCCAGGCAATTGAAAATTCTCCAATAGAAACAGTTGAGATAAACTCTGTATTAACATGCGAATCAAGTGTTGGCGTTTGTTCAAAATGTTACGGGCGTAACCTTGCTTCGGGCAAACTTGTCCAAAAAGGAGAGGCTGTAGGTGTAATTGCAGCACAGTCTATTGGCGAACCGGGGACACAGCTTACCCTGCGTACCTTCCATGTTGGGGGTATTGCCGGTAATATTTCTGCCCAGTCGATGGTCGAGTCGAAATATGATGGGTATGCCGATATTGAAGAACTGCGTACAGCCCAATATATTGAAGAGGACGGCAGTAAAGTAGATATCGTTGTCAGTCGTTTGGCTGAACTAAAGATTATTGATAAAAATACAAATATCCCGCTTTCAACTCATCCATTACCGTATGGTGCAAAACTGTATATTAAAAATGGCGATAAAGTTAAAAAAGGGAAATTAATATGCGAATGGGACCCATATAACGGTGTAATCATCACCGAATACAACGGGAAAGTTGAATTTGAAAACCTTATCGAGGGGATTACTTACCGTGAGGAATCAGATGAACAAACCGGGTATAACGAATGTGTGGTTATCGAAACCAGGGATAAAACAAAAAACCCGACATTGAAGATACTTGATGATAAAGGGGTTATGATACGTTCGTATAACCTGCCGGTAGGAGGGCATATCTCCGTTGAAAACAACGAAAAAGTCCGGGCAGGGCAGGTATTGGTAAAAATCCCAAGGGCATCAGGTAAAGCAGGCGATATCACTGGTGGGCTTCCACGTGTTACCGAGTTATTCGAAGCCAGGAACCCATCTAACCCGGCTGTTGTGTCTGAGGTTGACGGAGAAGTTTCATTGGGTAAAATAAAAAGGGGTAACCGCGAAATTATTGTTACGGCTAAAACAGGGAATGTGAAAAAGTACCTTGTACCACTCTCAAAACAGATATTGGTACAGGAGAACGATTATATCCGCGCCGGGACACCATTGTCTGACGGAGCTATTACTCCTTCCGATATTTTAGCAATTAAAGGGCCTACGGCAGTACAGGAATATATCCTTAATGAAGTACAGGATGTTTACCGTATGCAGGGGGTGAAAATCAACGATAAACATTACGAGGTGATTATTCGCCAGATGATGCGTAAAGTTGAAATTGTAGACCCGGGCGATACGCGGTTCCTTGAGAAAAAGGTTGTCGATAAGAATGACTTCCTGCAGGAAAACGACTGGATTTATAATAAAAAGGTTGTTGTTGACCCGGGTGATGCTACTGATATCAGGTCAGGGCAGATTATTTCTGCACGTAAACTGAGAGATGAGAACTCAATGCTCAGGAGGAAAGATAAAAAGCTGATTGAGGTACGTGATGCTATTCCTGCAACTTCAAGCCAGATACTGCAAGGTATAACCAAGGCTTCTCTTCAAACCAGGAGCTGGTTGTCGGCAGCTTCTTTCCAGGAAACAACAAAAGTGTTGAACGAAGCAGCAATCCACGGTAAAACCGATTACCTCGATGGGTTGAAAGAGAATGTTATTTGCGGGCATCTTATTCCTGCGGGTACCGGACTTAAAGAGTATAGGAACCTGGTTGTTGGCTCAAAATCTGAATACGACAAACTGGTTGAAATGAAAGAATCAAAATAATTTAGCCTGTAAATCATGGATAGCATGGACAATAAAAAACAACAAGGGCAGCAATTGAACATTGAATTGAGTGAAGATATAGCCCAGGGGATTTATTCAAACCTGGCTGTTATTACTCATTCAAGCTCAGAGTTTGTAATCGATTTTGTACGTATTATGCCAGGTATACCTAAGGCAAATGTTAAATCCAGGATTATTTTAACCCCGGAACATGCTAAAAGGCTTTTATTGGCACTTCAGGACAATATCAAAAAGTTTGAGGCGGTTAATGGCACTGTAAATATTAAGGGCGGGCACAACCCACTGATGCCACCAATGACTTTTGGAGGGCCTACGGCACAGGCATAATCAGGGGTTTCTAAGATATGGTTGAAAGGGGGTAGTAATACCTCCTTTTTTTGTTTCTTAGAAGCTGTATAAAAGGATAATTTTTGAACAGTTTCAATAATATAGTAGTTTTTTAGAGCCCTCCATAAAAATATCATTGGTGAAATTCCTAAATACTCCCTAACTTTAAACCATGAAAAGTTTTTGGAGTGCTGTAAAATTTTATTGGCTGGTTACCCTTTTAATTGCCGGGCCGAATAAAACCAGTTTTGCCGATGTACAAAAACCTTTATTTTTCCAATACCTGACAACAGCTGACGGTTTGCCTCAGAATACTGTTGATTATATATTTCAGGATAGTAGGGGCTTTATGTGGTTCGCTACATGGAACGGGCTTTGCCGGTACGATGGGTATAATTGGGATACCTTCCAAAAAGGCGAATCAACACTCAATTTCCCCGATAATTTTGTCCGGGCATTGTGCGAAGATATAAATGGCAACCTCTGGGTTGGCACCGGGAAAGGATTGGTAATATATGATTATATAAAGGATAGGTTCTTTATACCCGATGCCCTAAAACTTCAATTCGGGCATCTTTCAATTACTAATATCTCGCTTGGGAATAAAGGAGGGGTATTTATATGTACCGAAAATCATGGGTTGTTTAAAGTTACAATGGGAGAACAGGATGAAAATCCACCACTGGTGGCTTATAGCATTGCCCAGGCCGAAAGCCTGGATAGCGTAAGGGTAAATACTGTTGTTCAATTGAAAAATGGCCTGCTTTTAGCAGGGACTACAAACGAAGGGGTTATTGTATTAGATCCAGAAACACTTATGCCGGTGAATGAACTGGTTGGGATACAGGATGCAGTGAGTAATTTTACAATCTATGCAATTCTCGAGTCGTCTAAAGGTGATTTATGGATCGGTGCCGATGGGGGCCTATTCAGGTACAGAGAATCGGTTAAGGGCGTATCATTTTATGCTCATGAAGTAGATAACCCTACAAGTATCTGCCATCCTATAATCAACTCTATTGCTGAAGATATTCAGGGGAATATCTTAATAGGTACATTGGGGGGGCTAAGCATCTTTAACGAAAAAGAAAATAATTTCTCAAACATACTTGAAAGCCGCGATGAACACAACGGATTGAATAATGAATTTATAAATTCATTGTTTTGCGACAAAAGTGGTAATGTATGGATAGGTACGGAGAAAGGAGGGGTCAATTATTACAATTCCTATCAAAAACCTTTTTACGGCATCAGGCATGAGTCCGACAATATAAACACCATAAGCTGTAATACCATTAATTCAATTTTTAAAGAAGGCAATACCTTGTGGGTAGGTACAGCCGGGGGAGGCTTAAACAGAATTCTAAATAATGGCAGGGAGATTATGCGTTTTGAGTTCGACCCTGAGAATGAGGACTGTATCAGCAGTAATTTTGTAACTTCCATTTTAAGGGATAAAAATCAGAATTTGTGGATTGGGACATGGGGGGGAGGCTTAAATCAAATGCTTTCCGAGAAGGATAATCAATTTGCGGTCTTTACTAATTTCAGGCTCGACCCAAACAGTTTATCCAGTAACTTTATTTCTTCACAGCTTGAACTTGAGAAGAACCGCATTTTAATAGGCTCTTTAGGCGGACTGGATATTTTTCAGGTCGATAGTAAAACATTTTTACATGTTCATGAAAGAATGATTCTGGATAAGACTTTTAAAGTAGGTTGTTTGTTAATGGATAAAAAAGATCGCCTGTGGATAGGGACACGTTATGGCTTGTATTGCCTCAACCGGAAAGACCTGGTAAAACTAACTCCTCAAACCAGGCAAATTGGGTATACAAAGTTCTTAAATCAGCCGGGAGATTCAATGTCGCTGGCCGGCGATTACATTACTTCATTGCTGGAAGCACGGGATGGAACAATCTGGCTTGGGACATACGGCAATGGGATTTGCAAGTATGTTGAAGATGGTAATCATGGGTACTTTGTAAATTATACCGAGTTAGACGGCCTTTGCAACAATGTGGCCTATGCCATTAAACAGGATTTACAGGGGAACTTATGGATTAGTACGGATAATGGCTTGTCAAAATTTAATCCGGTGCTGGAAACGTTTCAAAATTACTTTGTAGAAGATGGATTGTTAAGCGACCAGTTTTATTGGGCTGCATCTTATGCTGATGAATCAGGCATGTTATATTTTGGTGGGGTCAATGGGCTAAATTATTTCCTTCCTGAGGATATTGAGTTATACCCCAATTCTTTTAAACCCGTATTTACTAAGTTCTCAATATTTAATAATCAGGTGAAGGTTGGGGAGAGGTACCACTCCAGGGTGATTTTAGAAAAGCCGATTAGCGAAACAGGCCGGGTGGAGCTATCATACAAAGATGCAGTTTTTTCGATTGAGTTTTCAGCATTGGACTATTTCCTCCCTGAAAAAATAAAATATGCCTATAAAATGGAAGGGGTTGACCAAGACTGGGTTATTGTGCCTTCTACCCGTCGGTTTGCTAATTACACAAAATTGTCGGGCGGAGAGTACCTGTTCCAGGTGAAAGCAACCAATTGCGATGGTGTCTGGCCTGATCAATTGGCCGGGCTTCGTATCATTGTCCGTCCACCTTTCTGGCAAACAGCCTGGTTCCGCTTTCTTGCTATAATATTCTTAGTAGCAGTGGTTATGGCATATATCCGCTACCGTGCAAAATTTTTGAATGACCAGAAGAAAAAACTGGAGAAGCAGGTGCAGGAACGTACTCAGAAAATTGAGGAACAAAAGGAAGAGATGCAGAATCAGGCTGAGAACCTGCGTCGGACCAATCAACAGTTGGCAGAACGCCAAATGTTGATTGAAGGGCAAAAAATAGAGCTCGAAAGGCAAAATGAACAAATTGTTTCACAACGTGATGAGGTGATTGAACTGAACAAAAAGGTAAACCTGGTGAACCAGCTACGCTTACGTTTTTTTACCAATATTTCACATGAATTCAGGACACCACTCACTCTGATCATCGATCCATTGGAGCAGTTGATGAGAACCATTAAAGAAGATAAGCAAATACTCAATACGCTTAAAATGATTAATCGGAACTCACAGCGTTTACTTCACCTGATAAATCAATTGATCTATTTCCGGCGAATCGAATCAGGCAAACTAAACCTGAGGGTGGGCAAAGGGGACCTGGCCGGATTCCTGGAAAATATTTTTGAGTCATTTAAAGACCTTGCCGTTCACCAACAGATAGATTATCAGTTCACCATTGGAGAAACTCCCGATGAGAGTTGGTTCGACCCGGAGAAGTTGGAGAATGTTTTTTACAACCTGCTTTCAAATGCATTTAAATATACTGCTCCCGGCGGCAAAATTGAAATGAAAGTAAGCTTTGTAAAAAATAATGATACGGTGAAATTTGATTTGCCTTACGTTAAAGTTGAGGTAATCGACTCGGGAAAAGGAATCAGCAGGGAGCATCTGCCATATATTTTCGACTATTTCTTCCAGGGCGGGCAGCAGGATGCTGCCGAGATGAAAAGTTCGGGAATTGGACTGGCCCTGACTCACGAAATTGTGAAGGCTCTACATGGTGAAATTACCGTTGAGAGCGAACCGGGGCATGGCAGCCGTTTTACGGTTAGGCTTCCATATACCAGCAACCGTTTTGTAAAAGGGGAATTGGATTATACAGGAAATGCCCTTTCCCCGAATATCCAGGCTAGGGTTGATATTCTTTCGCAGGAGGTTATTCACCAGCCGGAAGAGGGGCAGTTTGAAAAGGTTGATAATTCTGACCGCTCGAAACCTTTGCTGTTAATTGTTGAAGACAACTTTGACCTTCGGTCTTTCCTGATGCAAACCTTAAGATCTGATTACCGGATATTAGGAGCCGAAGATGGGAAGGAGGGGTTTAACCTGGCAAAAAGGTATTCTCCTGATATTATTATTAGCGATGTGATGATGCCTGTAATGGATGGGATTGAATTATGCAGCCGTTTGAAGATGGAGATACAAACAAGCCATATACCGGTAATTCTATTAACTGCGAAAGCCATACTGGAAAGCTGGATAGAAGGTTTGGAAACAGGTGCCGATGATTATATCCCAAAACCATTCAACCTGCAAATCCTTCAGGCAAAAATGAACAACCTGATTGAGTCGAGGAGGAAGCTTAAACGTATGTTTAGCAGAGGGGAAACTGTTTCCCCGTCACAACTTACCTCCAGCTCGGTGGACGAGGAGTTTATAACCAAAGTATATAAGGTACTGGAGGAATATTATACCGAACCGGATTTTTCTGTCAAACAATTTGCCCAGGAAGTGTTTGTAAGCCGCAGTTTGTTATATAAAAAAATAAAAGCGATAACAGGCCTCAATATAACCGATTTTATCAATTCATATAAATTGAAAAAAGCTATTGATTTGATCAAAGCAAGCGACCGGCCTATATCTGATATTGCTTTCAGTGTAGGGTTTAATGACCCCAAATACTTTAGCCGTATATTTAAGAAGTTTTATGGGATGAGCCCTACTGAACTTACACGGTGAAGATAGTTAAGTATTTGTAAAACAGTTTTATCTACCCTCCTCAACCATAACTATTTCCTGAATCGTCCACCTCGTTTCCTAAATTGTCCACCACTTTTGGTATTCATGGACATAATTTTACACCTGATTTTAAACGCTAAATTAATTATGATCTTATGAAAAAAATCTTGATTAGTGGATTAATGTTCTGCTTCCTGGTTATTTCAGGAATAAGCTATGCTCAACACACAGTTAAAGGTGTTGTCTATGAAGCCGGAAATAAATCAACACTTCCCGGTGTCAACGTAGTCCAAGAAGGGACTGTTGTGGGAACGATTACCGATATGAATGGTAGTTACTCCTTAACTGTTGATGACGAAAATGCCACCCTTGTCTTCTCTTTTATTGGGTTTAACACCCAGAAGATACCAATCAAAGGGCGGTCGGAGATCAATGTAACCCTGAGCCAAAACATCTCTAATATTGATGAAGTGGTTGTTATAGGTTACGGCACACAGAAGAAATCGGACCTGATCGGCTCAGTTTCTGTTGTTGAAACCGAAGAGTTACAAAAAATTGCCACCAATGATATTACAAAAGCTTTGCAGGGGCAGGTGGCAGGAGTAAGTATTCATAGTGGTGGAGAACCTGGTTCTGTACCTCGTGTGAAGATTCGTGGTATCGGCACATTCGGCAACAGCTCGCCCCTGTACGTGGTTGACGATGTAATAATGCCGATCAACGACCTGCCGTTGGGTGATATTGAGTCGATACAAATATTGAAAGACGGTTCTGCAGCTGCTATTTATGGGTCGCGTGCTGCCAATGGTGTAATAATTATTACCACAAAAAGGGGTAAGGCAGGCCCCCTTAAAGTAAGCTACAAAGGTTCTGCCGGTGTTCAAACCATTGCCAACCGCTATGAAGTCGCAAACCGTGAAGAATACCAGATGTTGGTTAATGAAGCAACTATAAATGCTAACGATAGCCGTTTCCATATAATGCCGGCAAACGACCCGTCAAACCCTCTGTTTGTTGACGACATTGATACTGACTGGCAGGAAGAGGTGTTTAAACCCGGCCATATTACCGACCACAACCTGAACTTCTCGGGAGGTAGTGAAAATTCGACTTACAATATATCTTTAAATTATTTTGACCAGACAGGTACTGTTGAAGGCAAAGGTCCAAAATATCAACGTTTTGGCATTACCGTGAACAGCGACCACAAACGTGGGAAATTCAGATTTGGTGAGTCTATTCATTATACAGTTGCCGACCAGAAACTTATGTCGTTTGTACATGACGGGACAATCCTGGGATATACGGTAACTGCCATTCCAACAATTCCGGTTTATGACGATAGTACCATAGATGGGTATGGTGCTTCCGATAAAACTGTTGACGGCTCATATACCGCAAATGTTATTGGGTTTAATAGCATGATAGACAGTTGGTCAAAGCGGTTCCGTTTTTCGGGGAATGTATATGGCGAGTACGAAATTGTAAAAGGGCTGAAGTATAAGGCAACTGGCAGCTTTGAGCGTACCGACTGGAGAGACTTTCATTTTGAACCGGAACACAACCTAGGTTGGTTCTATGTAAACAATATTGCCAAAATGAATGATGACCGTGGTTACTCACAAACTATAATTTTGGAACAAACCCTTACCTGGGATAAAACAATTGGAAAACATAAACTTATTGCTCTTGCCGGTAATACTATTTTAGATGGTTCAAAATACCGGATATTTGGTATTGCAGAAGGCTTTGAAAAACCTTACTTCCCCCAATTAAGTAATGGGACCAGTTTGAAAACGGTAAAAGGGGATGAGTTTCACAATCGCCTGTTGTCATACTTTGGGCGTGTAATTTATGATTACGATAACAAGTATATGTTACAAGCAACTGTAAGGCGCGATGGCTCTTCACGTTTTGGGGCGGCTTACCGCTGGGGCCTGTTCCCATCGGTTGCGGTAGGCTGGAAATTACATAACGAAGGTTTCCTAAAAGACAGCAAAATTATCAATCAATTGAAACTTCGTGCCAGTTATGGTGAACTGGGGAACCAGGAAATTAAAGACTACCAATACGAGGCATATATTAATCCGTATGTTCATACCGTATTTGGGAATACCCTGGCTATAGGTGCTACACAAATTGAATTTGCTACACCTGATATTCGATGGGAAACAAAAAAATCAACCAACTTTGGTGTTGATATGTCCATGCTGGATTACCGTATCTCAGTAACTGCAGAATACTTCCAGAATAAATCGGAAGATTTATTGGTACGGGTGCCAATTCCTGAATCAACCGGCGTTTATCCGTGGAAAGCCCCTGTTGTAAATGGTGCATCCATTAAAAATTCAGGTTTTGAATTGACTGTTGGTTATAAAGAAACCTTTGGAGAATTGACTTTTAATTTCAGTGCCAATGTGTCAACCTTAAAAAATGAAGTGCTTTCATTAGGTTACGGTGACAAGCCAATTTATTCGGGAACCAGCAGAACGGCTGTTGGCACCGAAGTCGGCGAATTATATGGTTATATTGTTGAAGGTATCTTCCAGACACAAGGTGAAATTGATGCTCTGAACAGTGCCTCTCCAATTGGCCGCTACCAGGAGAGTTCAACCTCACCGGGCGACTATAAATTCAAGGATATGAACGGGCGGGATGAAGAAGGTAACCTAACCGGGAAGCCTGATGGGAAGATTGATGTTGACGACCGGACTTATTTAGGCAGTGCAATCCCCAACCTGTATTTTGGGATGAACCTGAATTTAGGATACAAAAGGTTTGACTTTTCTGCCATTGCAAACGGAGTGTCCGGGAATCTGGTATTCAATGCCATTCAAAACTCATTGGAAGGCGGAGGTGGCTGGGGCCAATATGCCAAAACATTGTTGAACCGTTGGACTCCTACCAATACAGATACTGATGTCCCTCGTGTGGTAATTGGCAACCCAAATAAAAATGGACGTGTTTCTGACCGTAAATTTGAAAAAGGCGATTATTTGAAATTAGTTAATCTTGAACTGGGCTATTCATTTTCTGAGTCAATACTTCAAAAGGTTAATATCTCTAAATTACGCCTTTTCCTATCGGGGCAAAATATTTACACATTTACCAAATACACCGGCTTCGACCCGGACTTCAAAAACGATGGTATGTTCAACAGGTCGGTTGATAATGGTGGTGGCCCTGTACGTTATTTTACTGCTGATAATGCTGGTAGCCTGCCAAATCCGCGGACATGGATAGTTGGCGTTCAGGTTACTTTCTAATTAATCTGAAATACTGTATTAAACAAAGAAAAAGTAAAAATTATGAAATTATTAAAATATATTATTTCAATTGCTATAGTGTTGCTGATGGTAAGCTGCAGCGAAGATTGGCTGGAACTTTCAAATCCTAATCAACAAACTTCGGGCACCTTCTGGAAGTCGGAACATGATATACTGAAAGGGGTCAATGCCACTTATCAATCATTAAATTATGATGGTACATGGTTGCGCTTTGCTCCAATAGCATTAGACCTAAGAGGCGATGATATGCTGAGCCCAAGCCCGTGGCACGTACTTCAAAATACAGGCACCTTCAAACTGTTCAATAACACTATTATGCAGGAATGGTTGTGGGTAGCCTTTTACGGTGGTGTGTATCGTGCCAATCAGGTGATTACTCATATTGAAGAAGTTGAATTTACCGATCAGGGTATGTATAAACGTTTAAAAGGTGAAGCGTTATTCTTACGTGGCTTTTATTATTTCTACCTGGTCAACTTTTTTAATCATATCCCATTGATTACAAAACCGTTTGAGTCTTCAGAAGAATATTATTCGGCACAAAATACACCCGAAGAAGTATGGGCGCAAATTATTGCCGACTTTTCGGATGCAGCTGCTTTATTACCA
>UOEP01000036.1_pt1 | contig 31061 bp, 31 predicted proteins | sample 1989931 | NCBI WGS metagenome assembly UOEP01 (sample SAMEA4712198, study PRJEB27164) | hydrothermal vent metagenome | biome: marine basaltic hydrothermal vent biome; feature: marine hydrothermal vent; material: mineral | place: Pacific Ocean | collected 2011-06-14/2011-07-23 | depth 1691 m
ATTCATCAGCAGATAAGGTTTGCCTGCTGGTGTTTTTGTTTCAACCACATTAAATTCTCCGGCATAAATTCGAACTGCATAGGGATGGTTACTGCGTTCAACAAACTGATGTAATGATTTTAAAGTACCCTCGCTGCCTGATTTTATTTCGATGGGAATAACCTTATCCTGATATGTAAATAGGGTTTGCTGAAAAAGTAGATATTATTAATAATTCTTCTAATTAAATTTACTACCTGCTATTACAAAATTAAAATAACCGATGTAGATTGTTTGGGTTATCATGTTCTCATTATTGATTAATAGGAAAAATAACTGTGTCCAAAAATTTGACAAAAAATAACCTGCCTTTTCTAAATGAATCAGGTTCATTATGAAAAATATTGCAGCAATCCAGCTTTCAGAAGTGTCTTGTAATCTGGCTCTAATTCTGTTTAATTCGGTCGGATAAGTGATGTCCTGGTCGGCAACAGTGGCATCGAGTTGTAATTTCCCTTTATTGGCAGGGGGTGTTTCTTTTGTGTTATTGTTATCCTGAATCCTGTTAGAACCGGACTCTCCATTTCCTTTTCGGTAGCTTTTTTTATTACTGTTTTGTGGTTGCTATTCCTCTTTTTTTACCTGTTTTCTTTTTGCTGTCCTGAATATGTTTTTGGTTTCCCCCGGCACTTGCCGACTTTATTAAATTGACATTTAACCCATAAAAATCTTCAGCTCCGAAACGTTTGGTTTTAAACTTTCTGCCCTCGGAATTCAATCTGAAAGTATAGAAATTGAAGGCGTTGATATGGGCGATTTACCGATTGAACAGACGGTTTTTGTTATCGAAGGCGGTAAAATTATTATTGAATACAAAAACAAAAAGATCCCGAAAATATCGGATTTCGGAGGCGCAGTAATAATTATTATGGGATTAACAATAGAGTGTTGTTGATAAAATCAGGCTGTTTTGTAAATTGAAAAAGGAATTGTATTTTCTTTCTAAATAATAAAATACTACCTTTACACTTCCGGTATTATATAAAGATACTGGAGGTCAGGTTCTGATAAATTATAAAAACAATGAATCTGTTAAAATTTAATCAACATTGGAGTAATCATTTTCGGTATGATTTTCCGAATAAGCGAAAGTTGTTAAAAGTCCTTGAAGAACAGATTGATAATCGGCAAATAGTTGAATTGACAGGTTTGCGAAGACTCGGTAAAACAACGCTATTTTTTCAATTAATCAATACATTGATAGAGCGAGAGGTATCCCGCTATAGTATTTGGTATTTTTCGTTCGATGAACAAAGGTATGATTTAGATGAGTTGCTAACTGCTTTTGGGACACAAACAAAGAGAGACATCAGAAAGGATAAGATTTATATCTTTTTTGATGAGATTCAAAAGTTACATGATTTTCAATCTCAAATAAAAATTTATTACGATTTATATCCGAATCTCAAATTTTTTATTTCTGGTTCAACATCTCTGTTTATTAAAAAGCAAACACAAGAGAGCCTTGCCGGAAGGATGTCCTCTTTTATGTTGAAACCGCTTGATTTTGAGGAATATTTGCTTTTTAGAGATAGTAGTAAATATTTGGAAATGCCAGAGATGTACGAAACTGAACTGAATGTTGAATATCAGAATTATTTGTCGAGGCAGTTTGTCGAGACAGTAAATATTTCGGATGATTTTTTTGTAAAAGAATACGTAACCGGAATTATTAAGAAAATTATTTATGAGGATATTCCAACGTCATTTTCTGTCGATAATCCGGAAATACTGTTTGCAATTGTTCGTATTATAGCCGAGCGTCCCGGTTTGTATCTTCATTTTGAAAATCTGGCAAATGATTTAAAAATATCGGCTAAAACGTTGAGCAAATATTTAAGCATTTTAGAGCAGGCTTTCCTAATTATTGTTTTATATAATTACTCGTCAAATCAGCTAACGTCAGAGAAAAAAATGAAAAGAACTTACTTGGCTTCATCCTCTTTTTGTACTGCATTACACGATTTTAATCAGGTTGGTTTGCTGGTCGAGAATGCCATTCTATCATTAAAGCCTTTTAAGTTTTTTTGGCGCGATTCATACAAACATGAAGTTGATTTTATTGAAATAGAAAGAAAACAGGTTACACCTGTCGAAATAAAATATAAGGATAAAATTGGTAAGCAAGATTATAATAACTTGTACTTGTTTGCAAAAAAATTCAAATTGAAAAAGGCAGTTATTTTAACAAATACGGTTACGAATTATAGTATCGATTATAAGGATATTGAGATTGAAGTTGCATCGGTGTATTATTTATGAAATTTAACTCAACTTGGCTATTGGCAACTTCACTTAGCTGCATAATAAGCATTTAGAAAATTAGTGGTACACTACATATTTTTTTATTGCCTGTTGGGAGTGCTCACAGTTTGTTGCATCATATATCCGCCTGACTGCTTTTATCGGGACAGATGGTTTTCTTAGATATTTCGGAGCAAGCTGACCCCTCTCACGGTTTTGGTTTATTTGTGGATTACTATTCCAAAGAACTCCCCCGCTGCCGCACGGTTGCATCGTGTGGTTATTACGTTTCCCTGATTATCATGCTTCCAAAACAAATTATTCATCTTTTGTAAACATTACAATTTGGGTATATTTGTAGCTTGTTACCTAAATCATTTAAACCACTAGTTAAGAATGAAACGATTTCTTTTAACTTTTGTACTGTCTGTATTTGTAATAGGCTTATTTGCCAAAACATTCATAAAATCAAAGAACGATACTGTCATTAATACATATAACAAAAATTATATTTTAGACGTAAAAAAGGCGCAGTCCCCTATTGTTATTGATGGTATTATTGACGAGCCGGACTGGCTTAAGGCAGAAAAAGCTGATAGTTTTGCCAGGGTACTGCCAATCGATACCGGTTTTGCCAGCCAGCAGTCGGAGGTTTTAATGACTTACGATGACAAAGCTTTATACATTGCATTTACTTTTTTTGACACCATCCCCGGTAAGCGGATCATGGAATCGTACCGCCGTGATTTTAGTTTTCGGAACAACGACAATTTCCTTGTGTTTTTTGATACTTTCCTCGACCAAACCAATGGATTTACCTTTGGTATTTCGGCTTCGGGCGCCAAATGGGACGGGACCATGTCGGACGGATCAAAGGTAAGCCTCGACTGGGACTGCAAATGGGAATCGAAAACCAGGAACTATCCGGATAAGTGGGTTACCGAGATGCGCATCCCTTTTAGGTCGGTCAGGTATCCAAAAGGCAGCCGGCGTTGGAATACTAATTTTAGCCGGCTTGACCTGAAATCGAATGAAAAATCATCGTGGGCACCGGTGCCCAGGCAATTCCCGACTGCATCGCTGGCTTATGCCGGGGTGGTTAAATTTGAAAACCCACTCCCAAAGCCAAAAATGATGTTTTCCCTTATCCCATATATTTTTGGAGGTTATGCCAACGACTTTGAAGCCGGCAAAGGGGCAACCTGGAAGAAGAATTTTGGGTTTGATGCCAAAGTCGGGCTCTCATCATCTATGAACCTCGACCTGACCTACAACTCTGATTTTGCCCAGGTAGAGGTCGACAAGCAGATAACCAATATCGACCGGTTTGAATTGTTCTTCCCCGAGAAACGCCAATTTTTCCTCGAAAACAGCGACCTGTTTTCCGGATTTGGCTCTTATACTGCCACCCCGTTCTTTTCGCGCCGTATTGGCCTGGATGCACCGGTTTTAGCAGGTGCCCGTTTGAGCGGGAAAATAGGCAACGACTGGCGAATTGGATTTATGAATATGACCACCCGGAGGACCAGCGAGCATTTAGCCCGGAATTATACTGTTGCTTCTATTCAAAAGAAAGTATTTGCAAGGTCGAACTTCGGATTTATTTTCGTTAATAAAGAATATTTAAAACAACCCGCTAACAGTAATTTGTTTAACCGGGTTTTGGGGTTTGATTACAACCTTGCCAGTAAAAATAACTTCTGGAGTGGTAAATTTTTTTACCACCGCTCATTTCAACCCGGGAATCCAGGTAAGCAATATTCACAAGGGGCTGCGATTGGTTATAGAACAAAAAATATCCAAACACGGGTATTTCAGAGCTCGGTTGGAGAAAACTACCGCGCCGAAGCCGGATTTGTACGCCGGACAGGTTATAATTTAATAAGCCCCAGGATCACCTATCTTTTTGTCCCTAACAAAAGGGTGGTAAGCCATGGTGCCATGCTTGCGAGCAATATGTATTTTAATATGTCGTACCATAAGATTGACTACGAAAATACAGTGTCCTATCTGATTTCATTTCAAAACAGGTCGAGGTTGAACTTCGGGTTTAAGGATTTCTTTGTTGAACTACAGGAAGACTTTGACCCAACACATAAAAACAAAGTTTACCTGCCTGCCGGAAGCAGTTATAATTACACAGGAGTGTATATAAATTACCAATCAACCCGGAAAACAATGTTTAACTGGGAAGCAGTAGCAGCAACAGGCAGTTTTTACAATGGGAATATTAATTTTATTGAAGGGCAGTTAGGATACCGTTATCAGCCATACATGAACATTACCCTGGATTTTACATACACCGATATACAGCTGCCCCAGCCATTTGAACGCTCAAAATTCTGGCTGCTCGGGCCTAAACTCGACCTGACATTTACGGATAAAATATTCCTTACAACGTTTGTGCAATACAATGAGCAAATTGACAATATGAATATTAATATGCGCTTGCAATGGCGGTATCAGCCGGTGTCAGACCTGTTTGTGGTTTATACCGATAATTATATCCCGGGCGGATGGGCCTCCCGAAACCGGGCTATAGTATTGAAACTGACCTATTGGCTGAATTAGATGAAATCCCGCCTGGAAAGGCAAAACAAGAGTAACGAAATTATTGGCGTTTTCTTGCTGAGGCTAAATAATTTTATTGGTTTCTATATCCGGGAAAACCAGCCGGGGGCTAAACGATTTTGCTTCTTCGAAGTCCATTAATGCATACGAAATAATGATTACCACATCGCCTACTGCCACTTTCCTTGCTGCCGGGCCGTTAAGGCAAATAACTCCCGAACCGCGTCTTCCTTTAATTATATAAGTCTCCAGCCTTTCTCCATTATTGATGTTTACAATCTGTACCTTCTCATTCTCAATAAGATTTGCAGCATCCATCAGGTCCTCATCAATGGTAATACTCCCCACATATTGCAAATTAGCCTCTGTTACAGTTACTTTGTGGATTTTTGATTTACAAACTTCAATCTGCATGGTTTTTAAATTTCAGTTAAATATAACATTATCAATTAACCTTACTTCACCGCAATGAATGGCAATACATCCTACTTTTTTTACAGGTTCAGCCCAATCATTTACAGGCTGAAGCCTTTCATCATCAACTATTTTAAAATATTCAACGTTTAGGTACGGGTTTTTGTTGATCGTTTTAATAACCCATTCTTCAAGTTGTTGTACGTTATACCGGGAGGTAAGGTTCTTCGCTTCGAAAAGTGTTTCCGGAATGACCGCGGCATTTGCCCTTTGCCCGGGAGACAACCGTGTGTTTCGTGAACTCATTGCCAGTCCGTCAGCCTCGCGGATAATTGGGCACGGTACAATCTCAATATTCAGATTAAGCTGATTCACCAAAGCCTTTATAATTACGAGTTGTTGAAAATCTTTTAACCCGAAATAAGCTTTATCAGGCTTTATTATTTCAAAGAATTTGCTTACTATCTGTGCAACGCCGTTAAAATGCCCTGGCCGGTATCTCCCGTCCAGGACCCTTTCAAGTTGCCCAAAATCAAATTTGCGGGTGTCGGGCTCCGGGTACATTTCATCAATGTCCGGGTAAAATACATAATCGCATGGGGTACCCTTTAGCTTCTGCAGGTCTGTTTCCAGCGTGCGAGGGTATTTTTCAAGGTCTGTTTTATCATTGAACTGGGTTGGGTTAACAAATATGCTGACAACAACAACCTCATTTTCTTTACCCGCCCGTTCAATAAGCGACAGGTGCCCTTTGTGCAAAGCACCCATGGTTGGCACAAACCCAATTGATTGTATATTTTCTGACCTGGACAGTCTTTTTTTTAACTCTGTTTTTGTTATTATCAGCTCCATAACCCTGGAATTCAAGTGCAAAGTAAATAAATAAATTGCTAAAAAAAACAATAATTTTTGCCTGTTATAACGTAACCTTTTGATTAACTGCCTATATATTGAATATTAGGGATATTTTTATTATTTTTGCACCCGATACGATAACCGTAGTTAAGGTCGATGGAAAAAATGAAAATCCTTTATATTTCACAAGAAATCACCCCATATTTGCCAGAAAATGACATGTCGGGAATAGCTCGTTACCTGCCGCAGGGGGTGCAGGAGAGGGGAAGAGAAATCAGGACATTTATGCCCAGGTATGGATGTGTAAATGAGCGGCGCAACCAGTTACACGAGGTTATCCGCCTATCGGGTATGAATCTGGTAATCAACGATACCGACCATCCGTTAATAATTAAAGTGGCTTCTATCCAGGCTGCCAGGATGCAGGTTTACTTTATTGATAATGAAGACTACTTTCAGCGGAAGTACGTGTTGAAGGATGAGAAAGGTGTTGAATTCCCGGACAATGATGAACGGGCTATCTTTTTTGCACGGGGAGTGTTGGAAACGGTGATTAAGCTTAGGTGGACTCCTGATATTATTCATTGCCACGGGTGGCTTACTTCTTTAGTGCCACTGTATATAAAAAAATATTATATAGACGACCCGCTTTTTACACAGTCAAAAGTCGTTTACTCTGTTTATGATGACGATTTTTCGAATAGCCTCAATAAAGACTATAAAGAAAAATTACTTATTGAAGGTGTGACCCCTGAAGATGTTGCAATCCTGGAAAGCCCTGATTTTGAGAATGTAAGCAAGCTGGCTATTGATCATTCTGATGCTATAATCCAGGGTACCAAACAAATTAACGATAATATAAGAGAATACATCCAATCTTCAGGAAAGTTATTTTTAGATTATCAGACTAAAGAAAACTATATTGATGCTTACAACGACTTTTATAATAAAGTGTAATAAAAGACAGGCAGCAGGACCGGGAAATTCCCAATTGATTATTTTTTTACCCCTCTCTCCACGATGGGTACTTTAATTAATACACAAAAACTCATGGTTTTACCATTCATTACACAACATCATTTACAGTATATCAGAAGGCCGGGGCAACAATAATGGGTTCTTTTTAGGCCTCGTTCAAAAACGGCAGCATACAAACAGGGGAATTATGAAAGGAAGTAGCAATATAGCAGGAATAAGGTTTGTTGTTGCCTGTTCACGATCACTATAATAATTTTATCAGGATAAAAACTATGTGTGGGATTATAGGTTATATCGGTGAGAAAAATGTTTATACGGTATTAATTAACGGACTTAAAAGGCTTGAGTACCGCGGGTACGACTCTGCAGGAGTTGCAATCTGTAATTCAAAACTAAATATTTATAAACAGCAGGGGAAAGTCGGCAGCCTTGAAAAATATATTGCCGGCAAAGATGTTGCCGGCACAATGGGTATTGCCCATACACGGTGGGCAACCCATGGCGAGCCAAATGATAAAAATGCCCACCCGCATTTATCAATGAAGGGGAAGTTCTCCATTGTACACAACGGAATAATCGAAAATTATGCCGACCTGAAAAAAGATTTGATCAGGGAAGGGATTAAATTCCGGAGCGATACGGATACGGAAGTATTGGTTAACCTCATAGAATATTTTTATGGCCAGGACGAAAGTGTCACTGCCGAAATGGCCATAAGGTTAGCTTTGTCAAAAGTAGTTGGGGCTTATGGGGTTGTTGTTATTTGCCGCGATGAGTTAAATAAAATAGTTGCTGCACGGAAAGGAAGCCCCCTGGTAATTGGAATAGGGCGGGGCGAATATTTTATTGCCTCCGATGCCAGCCCGATTATTGAGTATACTAACCAGGTTGTGTACCTGAATGATTATGATGTAGCAATTATCGAGAAAGATACCCTGACACTAAAAAATATTGAAAACTCATCTGTCGCCATGACTATCCAGAAATTGGACATGAGCATTGGCGAAATGGAAAAGGGTGATTTTGAGCACTTTATGCTGAAGGAAATTTTCGAGCAGCCCAAAACCATCAGTGATACTTTCAGGGGGAGGGTAAGCCCTGACAAGTCTGATATTATCCTGGGAGGATTGCTTGATGTCTTCCCAAAAATAGAAAAGGCAAGGCGGATTATTATTATTGGTTGTGGTACTTCGTGGCATGCAGCACTTATAGGAGAATATTTAATTGAAGAATATGCCCGGATATCGGTCGAAGTTGAATATGCTTCTGAATTCAGGTACCGTAAGCCTGTCCTCACCAAAGAAGATGTTGTAATAGCAATCAGCCAGAGTGGTGAAACCGCCGATACACTGGCAGCCTTACAGATGGCAAAAGAAAAAGGGGCATTAATCCTGGGGATTTGCAACGTAGTAGGGTCAAGTATTGCCCGTGAAACCGATGCGGGGGTTTATACCCATGCCGGGGTTGAAATAGGTGTTGCCTCAACAAAAGCATTTACTGCCCAGGTAACGGTACTGACAATGCTCGCATTAAAGTTGGCAAAAACTAAAAATATTATCTCGGAGGATACATTCGTTTCTTTGATTAAAGAGCTGTATGAGATACCGGAAAAGATAAAAACCATTTTAACCACCCACCTATATATTAAAAAGGTTGCAGAAAAATACAAAGATGCTGTGAATGCACTATACCTGGGGCGGGGTTACCTGTTCCCGGTTGCATTAGAAGGGGCTCTGAAACTAAAAGAGATATCTTACGTCCATGCCGAAGGCTATGCCGCCGGTGAGATGAAACACGGGCCTATTGCCCTCATTGACGAGAAGATACCGGTAGTGGTAGTAGCCTCACAGGATGATTCTTATGAGAAGATTGTAAGCAATATCCAGGAGGTAAAAGCCCGGAAGGGCGATATTATTGCGGTCGTTTCAGAAGGCGACAACCACCTGAAAGAGCTGGCTGATGATACTTTTGAGATACCAAAGGCCCACCCTGCTTTAGCTCCGTTACTTGCAGTTATCCCATTGCAGCTATTCGCATACCATATCGCAGTCCTTCGCGGTTGCAATATTGACCAGCCAAGGAACCTGGCAAAATCTGTCACCGTTGAATAACAATGATCTGGATTTACAGGCAGGTTTAGAAACTGTTTGGAAATTATCCTAATACCTCCGGGCATTGCTAACCTATGTTAAAAATTCTGTTAAAATATGTTATCTTTCACTGGTAAAATAATTGAAAAGTTACTTTTGGGGAAGTAAATACGAGCCATGAAATCCTTTACTTATTCTATATTAGTTGCCTTCTTAACCCTTCCTGTGTTGTTATTTGCACAAGATTGGGAGATTGATCCGATGCCCATCCGCCTGAAAGCAAAAATAATAAGTATTGGCGATGGGATGCCGGTCCCCTATGCACACATTATAAATAATCGGACCCACGGGGGTACAACATCCAACTCCGGGGGGTTCTTTACAATTGATATGTTGAATGTCGACAGCCTGGTAATTTCGGCAATGGGGTTTACAAAACTGTCATTTAATGTACCTTCCGGTTATAATCCCGACAGTATTTTAATAATTTCCCTAAAACCCATGAATTTTGCAATACGTGAAGTAACGGTTGAAGGCAAAAAGAACAGGGTAAATATGGATGGCATTCCTTCCGGGAAGCCGGTCGATATCGACCCTGAACTAAGGGGGGATGCCTTTAATGAGAAACCTCCGGTTATAGCGGCACTGTTCAACCCTCTTTCGTACTGGCAGTATTACCTCAGCAAAAAAGAAAGACGGAAAAGGGCAGTCAGGGAGGCTATGGCTATTGAGAAGAATTGGGAAATGCACTCTCAGAATTACAACAAAGAAATAGTGATGATGCTAACCGGGATGGACAATATCCAGGCGGATGATTTTATGGTTTGGTTCAACGCCCTGAATGTGCTGCCTTATACATCTACAGAATACGAAGTGAGGGCTTCGATACGGAAATATTTTGAACTATACAAACGGGAAGGAAGGCTGAAAAAGTAGGCAATGAAGCCCTCAACCACCAACAATTTATTTTTTTATATTTGCGCTTACATAAAAACAGGTTTTTGTAAAAAAGAATCATTAAAAAAAAGATAATAAAATGGCATTAATTAACGAACACTACCTCAAGCTGCAAGCAGGTTACCTTTTCCCCGAAATCGGGCGTAGGGTAAGAGAATTCTCAGAAGCGCACCCCGATAAGGATGTGATTAAGATGGGGATAGGCGATGTTACTCAACCGCTGCCGCCTACTGTTGTAAAAGCCTTTCACGATGGGGTAAACGAAATGGCAGATGCTGCTACTTTCAGAGGGTATGGCCCCGAGCAGGGGTATCAATTTTTGCGTGATGCAGTGGCAAAAAATTCATATCAGTCCGGTGGGGTCGATATTACTGCTGATGATATTTTTATCTCTGACGGCTCAAAATGCGATGCAGGCAATATCCAGGAAATATTCGGGCACGACAATAAAATAGCAATTTGCGACCCCGTTTACCCTGTGTATGCCGACACTACCGTGATGTCAGGGAAAACAGGTGCCTGTATGGCAAATGGTTATTACGATGGTATTATTTATATGCCTTGTACCGAAGAAAACGGGTTCATCCCTGAATTACCCACCGGCAGGCCCGACCTGATCTTCCTGTGTTTCCCAAACAACCCAACCGGGACTGTTGCCACTAAGGCAGAGTTGAAGAAATGGGTTGATTATGCCCTGGAAAACAAGAGCATTATTTTGTACGATGCTGCCTATGAGGCGTTTATTACAGAAAAAAATATTCCACATTCGATATATGAAATTGAAGGTGCTAAAAAAGTGGCCATTGAGTTCAGGAGTTTTTCAAAAACAGCAGGGTTCACCGGAACCCGCTGCGCACTGACAGTTATCCCTAAAGAGCTCCAGGCTTACGATAGTAAAGGGAATGCTTATGCAGTGAATAATTTATGGAACAGGAGGCAATCGACAAAATTCAACGGTGTTTCGTACCCGGTACAAAAAGCAGCAGCAGCAATTTATTCCGAGGAAGGCAAAAAAGAAGTTCGGGAGATTATTGCCTACTACCTTGAGAATGCCCGTATCATGCGCAAAAGCCTGGCAGAAGCAGGATACAAAGTATTTGGCGGGGTAAATGCCCCTTATGTTTGGGTAAGGACAAAAAACAACATGAGTTCGTGGGACTTTTTCGACAAAATACTGAACGAAGCAAATGTTGTCGGTACCCCGGGGTCGGGATTTGGCCCATCGGGCGAAGGTTACTTCCGCTTCTCAGCTTTTGCCGACAGAGAAAATGTGCTTGAAGCAATGGAGAGGATTAAGAACCTGCCCTGACCCCGCAAGGGGGGGGGATTAAGAGACTGTTTAAGTTTTATTTTTAAACAGTCTCTTATTTTAGCTGTATTGTTGCAGCAGTATAATATTTGTTTAAATACCGGGTAGTTGTTTCAGCAATAATTGTAATACTCTTTTCATTGGTGGTAAAAGGCACCATTATTTCGCCTACCCCATTATTCACCGGTAGTTTCTTCAGGTTTTTGGTGACATATTTCCCGCCCGCCAGGTTTCCCCGGTAATACACAACCCGTTTTGTATTATTCGACATGCGAGCAGTAATAAGTATATTCCCTCCGGTTTCATTTTTCTTTAATATCAGTGTTGGTTGCTTCAGCTCTTTCCCGCTTTGCGAATACTCTTTTAAACCAATTGCCGGCAACCCCTTACTATATTCATATACAGCTTGCAGCTTCCCATCTTTATGATATCGCCGGCAAACCCCGTCAAGCAATCCGTTTTTGTAGGATTGTTCTTTCCAAACAACCGGTTTTTTCCCGTTATATGCTTTGTAGTAGGTGTATGCCATACCAGCTCTTTTATTCCTTTTGTAGGATATCTTCGAATAGAGGCTTCCATGCAGGTAATACCTTTTCTGTACTCCATGCCGTAATTTTGTCCCTTTCAGAACGGGAATTTCATATTCAATTTTATCCGGGCTGTTTGCAAACACTTTTTGAATGACCAGGATACTGTCGCCTACAGCTTTCTCATCGCTTACTTTTTTTGCCGACTGGTTGAAACACGAAGGCAATATAATGAATGGTAAAAAAATCAGGAGGATTATTTGTGCTTTCATGGTAACTGTTTTAAACAAAGGTAACTAATAATATCTATCCTGAACAATTCATAAGTTTTCGTTATGAGAAGTCAAAATACAAAGAGTACAGGTAAGCGCAGATTTTCGACTCACAGGAATAGCCTAAGCTATTTTGAGAATCGGAAAGTGAGCATTGCCTTTAATCACAGTAGTTTGGCTTCGCAATAGAACAATTTGTGAATTATTCAGGCTATATTTGCGCTTCGAAATAAAAGGGCAGAATATGAAAAAAGCTGATATAATTGAACCTCCCTGCCGGGGCGGTGAAATTGAGAAAACAGAGGTTATTGAAGGGTTGACTGGAATCAGAGCTTCTCAGGAAGCCCTTATCCGGACCGATAATTCCTATTTTGGAAAAATTCACAAGAAAAAATTTGGTGGCAATAAAAAATGATTTATTTTTGCAGTCCCAATTTCAGGGAGTTATTTAAAAGAAGGGCCCGTTCGTCTAGGGGTTAGGACGCCAGGTTTTCATCCTGGTAGCAGGGGTTCGAATCCCCTACGGGCTACATAAGATTTATTTACAGAAAAAACAAGATGGCACATCACAAGTCGGCATTAAAAAGAATCAGGCAAGACCAGAAAAAAAGGTTGCACAACAAGTATTATGCAAAAACTACACGTAATGCAATCAGGGAATTGAGGAATGAAAAAGACAAAGAATCTGCGGGGAAGCGTTACCCGGGAGTTATTGCGATGATTGACAAATTGGCAAAGAGGAAAATTATCCATAAAAATAAAGCAGCCAATTTAAAATCGAAATTAACGATCCATATCAATGATATGTAAAAAAGGATTCTCAGAAATATAGAAAAGCCTCTCCGTTTTTGCGGGGAGGCTTTTTTGTGCCAAAATTCCTAACAATCGTTCAATTGGAAAAGTATCCTGCGTTGAATGAATTTATGCCAATGACCAGGGATGATTAATCTGAGATTTGCCTGGGAATTCTTAGGGACTTCCCTTCCTAGGCTATTCTATGAATCCAATATTACTCCACCAGAAATTTTGAACTGATCCAGTATAATTGCTGCAAATTTGTTAAATTGTAGGATAAATAATTTGTAGTGCAAGAATATAAAAGGCTGAACATAAAACAGTGGGCTGCAGAAGACCGCCCCCGTGAGAAATTATTGGCAAATGGAGTACGGGCACTTACCGATGCCGAATTAATTGCTATCATTATCGGATCAGGCAATCTGGACGAAACAGCAGTAGAACTGTCGCGGAGGATTTTAACCGCAGTAGGAAACGATTTGAATGAGCTGGGCAAGAAAGGCATAAATTACCTGACCGGGTTCAACGGGATTGGCGAAGCAAAGGCAATTAATATTATTGCTGCCATTGAGTTGGGCAAACGCAGTAAAGACGCAGATGTATTCAAACACGAGAAAATAACCGGCAGCAAAGATGTAGCCGAATTATTTTTACCAATACTTACAGACCTGGAACACGAAGAATTTTGGATACTATTCCTTAACCGGGGGAACAAGATCATTGACAAACAGATGGTTAGCAAAGGAGGGCTTTCGGGGACAGTGATCGATGTACGGTTGATCATGAAAATGGCTATTGAAAAACTGGCAAGTTCTATAATTTTATGCCACAATCACCCGTCGGGGAACATTACAGCTTCAAATGCAGATATACAAATAACCCGGAAGCTTGCCGAAACCGGGAAAATAATGGATATCCCTGTGCTCGACCATGTGATTATCGGGCATAAAGAGTATCTTAGCTTTACAGACGAGGGGCTTTTATGAAATGATTCCGGCAGCCTTAATTCTTATACGTTTAAAACCGGGCAACTATGATTTTAATCTATTCCGAAGAGTTAACACCCCGCTTTGAATATATTTCGAGGTTAATTTTCGAGGATATCCTGAGAGCAAGCATCTCTTTTACCTCCAACTCTGCAGAATTCAGGAAATCGGAACTGCCAAAAATTAATTACTCTTATGAGAAGTTCGATGACGAGCTTTACCTGAAACCTCATAGGATATTGTTTTCAAGGGCATTAATCTACCCCGATTTCGGGACGGTGCCCTATAATGGGCAGAAATACTTTTTCGAAACCTCAAAAGACTCATTCCTGCCCTTTGACCCCCTGGCTGCTTCCTTTTTCGTTGTTACCAGGCTTGAAGAATACCTCGAAAAGCACAAAGGCAAATACGGCCGGTATAGTAGTAGCCAAAGTATTTTGTTCAAATACAATTTACTTGAAAAACCGGTAGTCAATATTTGGGCTGCTATCCTGGCCCAGAAGATTAAAGAACGGTACCCGTCTATTGAATTCCCCAAAAGGAAGTTTCAATTTATCTCTACCATCGACATTGATAATGCCTGGGCTTATTCTAATAAAGGTTTGGCCCGAAACACAGGGGCACTTATAAAAGGGCTGGTAAAAAACAGGGCGGGCAACTCAGAACGCCTGAAAGTTTGGTTTAAAATAAAAAAAGACCCTTATGACACATACGATTACATGAATAATGTATTCAATGGGAAAGAAAAAAATGTAATTTTCTTTTTCCTGCTGGGCGATTACTCCAAATACGATAAAAATGTTTCGCATAATAATAAAAACCTACGGAAGTTAATCCAATCAATAAGTGCAAGGTATACCATTGGCATCCATCCGTCATATTCTTCCAGCCGAAAAGGGAAGTCATATAAAATAGGGAAGGAGGTTAACCGGTTGAAAAAGATTACCGGTAAAGAAATAACCAAAAGCAGGCAACATTACCTGAGGTTATCTTTTCCAAAAACTTACCGCAGGCTCATTAAACAAGGTATATCGGAAGATTATACCATGGGCTACGCAGCCAGGGTCGGGTTCAGGGCCGGAATATGCACGCCCTTCCTTTTTTACGACCTGAAAAAAGACCGGGTAACAAATCTTAAGGCCTATCCGTTTCAGGTAATGGATGTAACCCTGAAGAATTACCTGTCATTAAGTACCGAAGAGGCTAAAAAGACGATAGAAAGGCTAATGCTTGAGGTGAAAAATGTGGGTGGGGCCTTTATAAGCATCTGGCACAATGAAACATTAAATGAACGGGATGGCTGGGCAGGTTATAAAGAGGTTTTTGAGTATATGAACGAATTGGGAGTTAAACTGGAGAATGAATAATCTATCTAAAATCCGCCTGTTAGGGCAACAGGACATTGATTACGAAAAGTGGGGGCAAACCATTGAGAATGCCCGGAATAAAAGGCTGTATGCCCGCTCATGGTACCTGGATTTAGTTGTTGAAAGGTGGAGTGCCTTAATTTTTGGCGATTACGAATATGTGATGCCATTGCCCTTAAAAAAGAAATACCGGATAACATACGTTTACCAGCCCGAATACATCCAGCAACTGGGTATATTCCCCACCCCGCCCTTTGAAATACAGGAGGCTTTTGCCCACCGGCTGAGGAATCAATTCAGGTTGGTTAGTTACCAGCTCAACAATGAAAATAGTATTGATGCTTTTAAAAATTTTAAAGCTACCGAAAAAGTAAATTTCTGCGTTAATCTCCAACCTCCATATAAAACACTGTTCTCAAAATTTTCGCAACATGCAAAAAGGAATATCAGGACAGCCGAAAACAATAAGGTTAAAATAATCAAGGGGCAGTTGCCTTATGAGTATATGGTGGCAAAAAAGAGTTCCATAAGGACAAAGGTGGAAGAATCTACCTATAAAAAACTTACTTTGCTGATGTCGAACACAATAACTTCGGGCAAAGGGGTGGTTTATGCAGCTTACTCTTCGGTGAACAATCTTTGTGGGGCTGCTTTTTTCCTTTTAGACGGAGGCAGGGCATTTTACCTGAACGCATTTTCGACAGATGAAGGGCGCAAAAACAGGGCAATGTATGCCGTTGTGAATGAATTTATAAAAGAACATTCTGAAACGGACCTGGTACTCGACTTCGAAGGTTCAATTATTGGGGGGATAGCAAGGTTTTATAAAGGCTTTGGGGCATTGCCCGAGAATTATTTTTATATTTATTCCAACAGGCTTCCTGTCATCAAAATTTTTATGAAGTAGTTTGGATATGAACCGGCAGTATATAAAAAACCTTTCTTATATATTTTCAAAACCGCTCCCTTTGAAGGTGTTGAGGTCCTTCTCCGGCGAGAATTTTATTTTCCCTTTTTACCATTTGGTTTCCGATACCGCCCCTTTACACATTAAGCACCTTTACCCGGTTATTTCCAGGCAACGTTTTTTGTCCGATTTAGATTTCCTGCTGAAGTATTTTAACCCGGCCACAATTGACGATGTTTTGAACTACGTCGGGAAAGGGAAAAAATCAGAAAAGCCACTTTTCTTTTTGAGTTTCGATGATGGTATGCGTGAATGTTACGATATTATTTACCCCATACTGAAACAAAAAGGGGTTCAGGCGGCATTTTTTATCAATCCGGCCTTTGTCGATAATAAAGAGTTATTCTTCAAGCATAAAATCAGCCTTATTATTGAGAAACTTAAAAGTATAAACGGCCGTCACGTTATTTCAGGGATATCAGGGATACTCAATGCCCCAAATATTCATCCCGGACGTTTAACCGGAAGCATACGGCAACTGGGGTATGCTAACCAGGCCGAAATAAACAAAATCGGGGAAATTTGCGCATGCGATTTTAACGGCTACCTAAAAAAGCAGCAGCCTTTTATGACGCTTGAACAGATTAAGGAATTAAACAGCCATGGCTTTCATATTGGTTCACATAGTTTCGACCATCCCGAGTTCAGGAAGGTAGACGAAGGGCAAATGCGGTTGCAGGTCTCCAAAAGTATGGCTTACCTCGCAAAAAATATAAATCCGGAGGCCGTAACATTCGCCTTCCCGTTTACCGACTTCGAAGTGCCGGCTTCCATTTTCAACTATATGCACAACGAGGCAGGCATTGATATTACATTTGGCACAGCCGGAATTAAAAAAGACCCCGAAATAAAACATATCCAACGCATTCCGATGGAAGAAGCAGGAATGAAAAGTGCAGAAAGGGTTATTCGTTCAGAATATGCTTATTTTTGGATGAAATTGTTGTTTAGGAAAAATACGATTACGCGCCGATGAACCTGATTCAAAAATTTTATCATTCATTTAAAAAATTCTCCGGGAATCGTGCATTCTGCATAAACGGGCAGGATATTCCCTATGCCGAATTCCATGAATATATTAATGGAGCCCGGGAGTTGCTGGAGCGCAAAGTTACAGGTAAAAATAACCCGGTGGGGATAGTCTGTTTCGAGTGTATTGAAACCTATGCAGCCATATTTGCAACATGGTTTAGCGGCAACTATTTTATCCCGATAAATCCGAAACACCCGCTGGAAAGGAATATGGCAATGGTGGGGAATACGGGTGCCCGTTATGTTTTCTCAACAAAAGAGGACGTGGGTGAGGTTGTCGATGCCAATAAAATAGAATTGCTCAATATTAACGGATTGAAATCAACGGTTGATAAAGAACCGGATGCAGGCAACGAGCAGAGGATGTATGTATTAACTACTTCGGGAAGCACCGGGGTGCCCAAATATGTTCCGATAAGCCTTGGAAACGTAACAGCCTATTGTACGGCTTTTATGCAGGTGTACCCCGAATTAAGAAGCGATACATCTGCCCTTCAAACTCATGACCACACCACCGATGCGGCTTTTACCAGTTATTTGCTACCCCTGTTGGCAGGAGCCTGTATATATACTTTGCCCGAGGGGCAATTTAAATTCCTTTCCATTGCCAGGTTAATGTCGGATAAAAGAGTGAATTGGGTGAAACTAACGCCGTCTGTTTTAACTTACCTGAGCCCTTACATCCAAAGGCTTGATTTGAAGCATATCCTCCATTTTGGATTTGGGGGCGAAGCATTGCCGTTGTCGCTGGTTCAAAAGTGGCAGGCGGTATTCCCCAATGCTGAAATCTCAAATTTTTATGGCCCGACCGAAGCAACCATGAACTCAACATTTTATAAATTTAAAAACCTGGATAATGTCCGGGCATTAAACGGGACAATTGCCATCGGGAAGCCATTCCCCGGTGTTGAGTGTATTATTATTGACAAGGGGAATAATATTTTAGGCCCAGGGGAAGATGGCGAACTTTGTATTGCAGGGAAACAAATTATGAGTGGCTACCTGAATAGTGGGAATAACCCATTCGTGTTTTTTAAATTGAATGGTGGGGGAAAGAGGTTTTACCGTACAGGAGATATAGTCCAAATGGATAAGGACGGTTATTATTACTTTACAGGAAGGGTTGACGACCAGGTTAAAATTGAAGGATACCGTGTTAACCTGATTGAAGTAGAGAATGCTGTGAGAAATCTGATCCCTGATTGTAAAGTGGTTGCGGTTGCCCATGAGAAAATACAAGGTTTGAAAAGATTATATATTTTTATTGAGGGGTTTACCGGGGAAACAGGGGAAGTAAAGCAAAAGCTTATCAGTCAATTGCCCGGGCAAATGGTGCCCGAGGAGGTATTGGCAGTCCCGGGGTTTCCATTTACATCCAGCGGGAAGGTCGACAGGAGAAAGTTAGAGCATGACTATTTGTTAAGTAACTATTAGGGAAACTGTTTTGAGAAGGCATAAAATGACAAGAGAGGATATAAAGAATAACATAATCTCAGTTTTTAAAGAGGTTTTTAAAGAAACTGTAAACCTTTGTGAATCAACTGGCGTTGAGGATATTAAATCGTGGGATTCTTTAAACCATATTATACTAATTAAACGATTGGAAGAAGTGTTCACATTGCAATTTGACCTTTTCCGATTAATTGATTTGAAAAGTTTAGGGGATTTTGTCGACTATATTTATTTTGAAAAAGGCAATGAAGATTAAGGAGATTAAAGTCGGAGGGTTGGCTTCTTTTATTGAAAGCGAAGAGTATAAGCAATTAAACCCAAAGCCTGTTACCGAAGAAAGGGCAATTTCCCAATTTAACAACCCCAATGCGGATATTGGCCATACCGCTTTGATTTATGTGGCAAACGGGCCTGAACTACTTGGTTTTGCAGGGCTGCTTCCACGAAAAATAAACAGGGCCGGTATTCCTGTTTTCTCAAATACCTGTTGGTGGGCTCATCCCCAAAAGGGCAAAGGGCTGGCAGTTCCACTAATCTTAAAAGCTATTGAAGAAAGTGGGTCAAGTTTATACCTGGCTGAGAGTACACCCGGGCTAAAATCAATCCTGGAGAAAACAGATAAATTTGAATTTTCGGAGCCAATCGAAGGAATCAGGGGTTTTATCAGGTTCTATTTTGCCGACATCTTCTTAAATAGATTTAAACAATTAAAATATCTTTCCGGTATAATTGGTTTGGGTGATGTTGTTTTGAATTTTTTAACCGCCCCTTTCAGATTTTACTTTCAGAAAAAATTTGAAAAAGGCAGCTTCGAAGTAGAGTCGTTGGATACAATTGGCCGGGAGGCAGAGGAGTTCATAAACCGATATTCGGGAATGGATTTTATCAAAAAAGGACCCGAAGATTTTGAATGGTTCAAAAAGTTTCCCTGGCTAACTGTCCACACAGGCGAAAAGCCTTATGATTACCCTTTTTCGCATGTAGTTAAACGGTTTGGACTGGAATATTTCGTTCTGAGGAAGGAGGGGGTATTAAAGGCATTTGTCGCTATTTCAAACCGGGATAACCTGGCAAGGATCCCGTATATTTATTTTGACAAGGAAGATATTTTAAATGTAGTTCAGTCAATAATGTCGATTATCTTAAAAAGAAGATACAACTCACTGGTCGTTTTCCATCCCGGGATTGTTGAATATATGGAAGCAAACAGGATGCCCTTCCTGTACCGGAAAAAGGAAATAAAATTTACAGGTGTAACAAAATCAATATATAAATATTTTATGGCAAAGCCGTACCTCCAGGATGGTGACGGGGATGTAGTTTTTACTTAAACTGTTGTTATGGAAGTGAAATTAATTGGCAATAACCACTCTGTAATCGATGAGTATTTATCAGAAATCAGGGATATATCAATTCAGAAAGACCCTCTGCGATTTCGGGAGAATCTAAATCGTGTTGGGGAATTGTTCGGTTATGAAATAAGTAAATGCCTTGAATATAGCCATACAGATGTAACCACCCCACTGGGCGTTGCCCATGTACCTACTTTGGTGCAGCAACCTGTACTGGCTACCATTTTAAGGGCCGGACTCCCTTTGCACCATGGGTTGCTTCGGATTTTCGACCGTGCAGGAAATTGTTTTATCTCAGCATTCCGTAAGTACAATGAAGATGGGGGTTTCAAAATAGAATTTGAATACATGTCATCGCCATCGGTAGAAGGTAAAGTGGTCATCCTTTCCGACCCGATGCTGGCTTCAGGCATGTCGATGGAAATAGCGTACCGTGCGCTCTTTTCAAAAGGCACGCCAAAACATGTCCACCTGGTGTCGGTGATTTCAAGTAGGCAGGGAGTCAATTATATCACAAAAAGCATTGCAGCAAAAAATGTTACCCTATGGCTCGGCGCTATAGATGAAAAGATGACTTCAAAGTCGTACATTGTCCCCGGTTTGGGCGATGCCGGCGACCTGGCTTTCGGGGTGAAGATTGATCCGGAATAGGAATTTGCTATCTGACCAGTTCATGCCTATTTATATATCTTGCCCTATTACTCCAGAACTTTCAAAATTTGTGGTACACATATAATCAAAACCTAAATAAAAGGGCAAAATGCCTTTTATTTACTTTGCCGATATTATTAGAGCGTTGACCGATTAAATGGGCGGTTGTTTGGTAAGAGTATGTAATTTTATGAAGTTGTTTTAACAAAAAAAAACTCAATATAAAAAAACTGTCAAACTATGAGAACCCTGATAGCCTATATGTCGACTCACGGATGTACCGGGAAAGTTGTTGCTGAGTTAGGACAAAAAATAGAAGGAGAAGTCGTCATTATAAACCTGAGGGAAAACCCAAACCCCGAATTAGGTTCTTACGGGCGTGTGGTTATAGGGGGTTCTATCCATGTTGGGCAGATTCAGCGAAAGGTAAAAGAGTTTTGTCAGGACAACCTGGAAACCCTGCTTCAGAAAGAGTTGGGGCTTTTCATTTGTTGTATGTATGAGGGAGGAACAGCAATGCAACAGTTAAAAGATGCTTTTCCTGAAGAGTTACACCACGCGGCTAAATACGAAGCTGTCCTTGGTGGGGAGTTTGATTTCGACAAGATGAAGTTTCTTGAAAAGCTGGTTGTGAAAAAGGTAGCTAAAGTTAAAGAAAGTGTTTCAAAGATTGACCATAATGCAATCGGCAGGTTTGCTTCTCAAATGAACAAGGTATTTAACCCGTTCCTTTTTTTGGTTTAAACAGTCTCTTAAAATTTCATATAGAATCCTTTTGTTAATTCAATATATTCCTTCGTGTAATCAAAATGCCTTTCGTGCCCAATCGATAATTCATTGTAAACAGTGGCTGTTTTGTGCCGCTCAAACTCCACTAAATACCTGTGGTGGGATTTCTTTAGTAAAGGCCTAACCCTGGTTAACCTTGAAGTATACAAACCATGGTGTTGTGCAAGTCCAATAAACTTATCTCCTTGTTCTTTGGGGAGAATAATAGCCAGCCGGCCCGATTCAGATAATATCTTTAAGCAGCCCGTTATTAATTCATCAAAAGGGAGGAGGTCGTTATGCCTGGCTTCAGACCTTTTTCGTTCAGGTGCGCGAAAGCTGTTCTCAAAGAAAGGGGGATTGGATACGATGAGGTTAAATTTTCCCCCGGTGCGTGAGGCAAATTCCTGAAATGAACTATGGTTAACCTGCACCCGGTTTGCCCACGGAGACCCGGATACGTTAAAACAGGCTTCTTCGTATGCCGATTTTTCAATTTCAACTGCGATAATTTGTGCATCCGACCTTTGGGCAAGCATTAAAGCAATCAAACCTGTTCCCGTGCCAACGTCAAGGATGGTGCCGGTATTGGAAACACCTGCCCAGGCTCCAAGTAAAACCCCGTCAACACCAACCTTCATAGCTGATTTTTCCTGGATAATTGTAAATTGTTTGAAATGAAAATAACTGTTCCCTCCCATATCAGAATTTCTCAAACACACCAAGCCCAAATAGGGCAAAATCGTATTTTACCGGGTCGTTGGGGTCGAACCTACGTAAGTTGGATGTAACCTCTTCCACTGCCTTCCAGTCGTTTTGTTTACGCTCCAGTAAGCCCAGTTTCCGGGCTACGGTTCCCGTATGCACATCAAGGGGGAGCATAAGGCTTTTGGCAGGTATGCCTTTCCATATTCCAAAATCAATTCCACTAATGTCTTTCCTTACCATCCAACGCAGGAACATATTCAACCGTTTAGCAGGTGACCCGGTGGCGGTATTTGAAACATGCTTTCGGGTCCTCTGCGGCCCATCTATCTCGAAAAAAACAGTATGGAAGTCGGCAAGCGAAGCTTTTACCGACCTGTTCCTGGTGAATCCGTTTTCAAACACCTGCTGTAGCCCCTGGTGTTTTGTGTAGATGTTTTTTAGTGAACGTAAAAAATATTTACAGTCGCCTCCATTAAAAGTCCGGTGTTTAAAGCCTGAAAAAACATCAAGGTCTTTTTCCGAGGCATTTATTACAAACTCATAAGGCCGGTAGTCCATTAATGCCATTAACCTTTTGGCATTCCTGATTATAGTGCTTCTTTGCCCCCAGGCAATTGTAGCGGCCATGAATGCCGCAATCTCAATATCTTCTTTCTGTTCAAATTGTTTAGGGATTTGAATTGGGTCGGTTTCAATAAAAGAGTGTTGGTTGTACAGAATTACTTTTTCGTCAAGGAATCCTTTTATGCCATCATTTCCAACCATCTGCTTCATCACGCATTCATCCATTCAGTTCATCAGTCATTCATTCAATTACCCCTTCAATCACCCCGTCTTTTATATTAATGATCTTGTCAGACTGTTCTGCAAATTTTACATCGTGGGTTACGATTACAAATGTATGCCCAAATTCATCGCGCAGCCGGAAAAACAGTTCGTGCAATTCCTCTTTATTGCCCGAGTCAAGATTGCCTGACGGTTCATCGGCCAATATTACCGATGGCTTGTTTACAAGAGCCCTTGCAACGGCAACACGTTGTTTCTCGCCTCCCGACAATTCAGATGGCTTGTGGTGCAGCCTTTCAGAAAGCCCCAGGAAATCGAGTAACCCGGCAGCCCTTTTTTCAGCTTTCGATTTTTGTATTTTGCCAATGAATGCCGGGATACACACATTCTCCAGTGCAGTAAATTCAGGCAACAAGTGATGAAACTGAAAAACAAAGCCGATTTCCCTGTTCCTGAATCTTGCCAGCTCTTTTTCATTTAGTGAGGAAATTTTTCTCCCATGAATATAAACCTCCCCATTGTCGGGTTTACTGAGGGTGCCAAGAATTTGCAGCAGGGTGGTTTTACCTGCCCCACTGGCACCTACAATCGAATAGATTTTTTTTTCGGGGACTTCCAGGTTGATCCCTTTAAGGACCTGAAGGTTGCCAAATGATTTCCTTATGTTTTCAGCTTTTATCAATTGGGTTGTTTTGGTTAATGTAAAACAATTTCTCTTACAATGTAAAACAGGTATAAACCTAACAAAATTAATCCTGAAATTTTCCCGATTTTCCATTTGCTGACAACCAGCATTACAATTAAAACAACGACCGAGGCAAAAAGGATGAATGAAGAAGAAATAAGATTTTGTGTACTTACGCCAATATTATTACCAAAAGCAATTATATAAATTAAAAATGGTAAACCAAGTCCGACAAGTATATCAAAAATATTTGAGCCGATAGCATTACTGAGAGCCATGTCTCCCCGTCCTTGTTTGGCTACTATTAAAGAAGAAAACAGGTCGGGTATAGAAGTGCCGATTGCCAGTACCGTAAGTGCAATAATGGCTTCAGAAATATTTAGAATATCAGATATAAGTACAGCCAGTTCTACCAAAGCCCAGCTTATTCCGGCTATTATTATTATTGAAATAAAGAAAATGAGGTAATAATTCCTCTCCGGAGGGAAAAAGAAACTAAGTACCTTGTCAAACAACCCAATTACCCCTTTCTTATCATTGCTTTTTTCTTCAGGTTTGTCAAAATCTGTTTCGGAGTAGGGTAGTATCTTCCGCCAGTAAACAACTGCCACCACATATAAAATATAAAGGGCTAAAAAGGAACTTGCCTCAATAAATGTAAATTCGCCATCCCATATCCCCCACAACAAAAGAATCACGGCTAAAAGGTAAAACGACAGGTCGCGAATAACGGGTTGCCACGTAAGTTTTGCTTTTCGTACCATTGCCGCAACTCCTACAATAACCAGAATATTAAAAAGTGCGCTGCCAACGATACTCCCGATACCTATTCCCTGATGGTTTCCTGGTTTAAGCACTGCAAAAAGGGTTACAAACAGTTCAGGGGCACTAGACCCAACAGCCATTAACGTTGCACCTGCTGCATCACTTGAGAGTTTCAGCTCTTTTGAGATTTTATCCAGAGAAGTTATGAAAAACAGGTCTACAATACGAGCCAGGAAAATGAAACAGGCAAGTAATGCAAACGCATATAAAAATAAAAGCATATTTTGGGCTATTGCTTTGTTTTAATCTGTGAAATGGTCGGTAACCCCCTTTTGAATGTCATCCGTATCTTTCTTGATTGTCGAAGACAAGTCGTTTATATCGTCTTTTAGGTCAGATGTATTTTCGTTGATTTCCCGCTTTATCTCATTGGTTGCTTTTTTAAATTCACGTAACCCTTTCCCCAATGTCTTGGCAATATCAGGTAACGCTTTTGAACCAAAAAACAATAAAGCCAGAAGCATTACCAAAACAATCTCCCCACCACTTATAAATAATAAACAATCAGCCATTGTATTTTAATTTTCCACAAATATACAAATCTGATTCGTCAAAATCAATGGTATGAAGTTGTTTAAAGTTAAATCTTGAGAGTTCCTTTATAACGAATATCCTGAGCTTTTACATTATCATCGTTAAGCCAGTCGGGGATATTATCTTGAATTTCCAGCTTCCCCCGCTCCTCATCTAATTCATCTTCGAAATACGAATAGATCATTTCAACATTCAGTACATGCTCCAACTGTTCCAGTTGCCTCATTTTTCTTATCTCATCGTCCACCGAGTCGCCTTCAATGGTAACAACTATCTTCCCTTCTTTATGAAAGTGGTATTCGCAAATATCACCTGTATTCAATACTTCCACCAATTGTACTGTATCTTCGATGGTTGTTGTAATCACTAAACTGGAAACGTTCATATCTCAAGATTAATTTTCAATTCCTTCTTTTATTGTTTTTTCTAAACCCGACCGTTTACGGTATAGTACATCCCTGAATTCGGGAGTAAACAGATTCTCAATATTAACCGAAACCTCGGCCTGGGGGACATGGCATTGCGAACAGTTAAAGTAAGCATTATTAAAGTTCTTGGTTTTTGAAATTGCCAGTGTCCCTTCAAAGGTTGTATAATAAACCCCGTCTTTTTGTTCCATTTCAGGGCGTAAATCGGTAAAGTGTGTTTCAGGCAAAGGAATGGCTCCTACTGCCTTTGCTTTATCAGGCAGGTGGCATGAAAAACAGATATTGTTTTTGATTTTTATCGGGAAGAAACCTGTTGTAGTATGTGGAATTAATGGCGGGGCATTTTCAAATGCACGCTCAATTGTTTCACTACTCCCCGGCAACGATATCCCATATTTAGCCTTATTTCTTAAATTGGTATTTTCAGATTTTACGTCTGCTTCGATAAAACCAAGCTTGTCTTCGTCAATCATCTGTTTTTGTTGTTTCTTTTCGCCCGAACAGGAAGCAAAAAAAATTGCAACCAATAGAAATACCTGTATCTTATTCATAACCATACTTTTTTATTTTATGAAAATTTCTTTATTTTTTTCATGTCCCGCACCGAGAGTTTAAGTGCGCTATCGTCACACACCTCAATACACCGTGCACAATTCGTGCATTCGCCGGAAATAACCAATCCGCTCTTTACCCCTACGATTGAAAGTACCTGTTTCTCAGGGCAAACCTGAAAACATTTGTTACAATCGGTACATTTATCCACATCGTGCTTTACCTTCAGGAGCCCAATGTTACCTGCCAAAGAATAAAATGCCCCTAATGGGCAAAGATGCCCGCACCACCCATTCTTTACAATTCCGAGGTCGAAAAACAGTACCACTGCCACCGCCGGCCACCCGATTCCGGCTCCGAAAATTATTGCACGGTGTAAAAAGCCGATCGGGCTTATTGCCTCAAAAGCCGCAACTCCGAATATTACGGATAAAATAAGGCTCAACCCTAAAACCCAGTATCTTATCCCCTTTGGCAATTTTACCACCTTATTTTTAATACTTAACTTACTCCTGAGCCATCGTACAAAATCAGAAACAGGGTTTACAGGGCACACCCAACTGCAGAACATCCGTCCGCTTAACAAGGTGTAAAAGAATAAGATAATCAATGCACTTACCAATATGTCGGTACCAACCCAGAAACCTGTTGCGAGCGTTTGTAAAACAGCAAAGGGGTCGCTTAATTTAACCGAACCTAAAACCGTGGCCGAACTGTAATCTCCTTTCAACAGGTTCCAGCCTAAGTAGTTGGCACTAAAGAACAGGAGCATGGTGGTAAACTGAACCAACCTGCGCAGTATTAAAAACCGATATTTCCTCAAGCCTTTCATTTACTCATCTATCAAGCCATCCAAATCATTTAAATAATCAAGTGTAGAATGGATATCTCCTTTGCTTTCTTTTCCCCCCTTAATTGAACGGATCCTGTTTTCATCTGATTCATCCCAGCTTTTCAGGTAGTGAGCCCCCACTTCTCCTGTGGCTATTTCGCGGGGCAGCACCCTGATTGCCGCCTTCTCAACCACACACACATGTTCGCAAATCCCACAACCGGTGCAAACATCGCTGTTAACCACGGGCTTTATATTTGCATGTTTCTTTGTCTGCTTGTTTTTTTCAAGCTCAAGGGTGATAGCTTCTCCAATTAACGGGCAGGCCCGGTAACAGGCATCGCACTGAATCCCCCAGTACGCAATACACGACTCTTTATGTATCACCGCAAGCCCCATTTCCGCATTATTTATGGAAGCCTTACCACCGGATGAAATCATATCGACAGTTAGTGCTTCCGAGGGGCATTCCTCAATACAGGGGTAGTCGGTACACATGTAGCAGGGAATATCACGGGCTATAAAATGGGGAGTGCCATTCGGGGCTCCGCCACCCGGTGCAGCCAGGACGAGCGAATCGTAGGGGCATGCCACGACACACTGCCCGCACTTTATGCAGGCTTTTTGGAAATCGGCTTCAGGCAATGCCCCGGGAGGCCTTAAAACCAAATCGGCCTTGCTGAAACCACGTAGTGCCCCTCCCCACAGGAAACCGCCAAACCCGAGCACTGCAAAGCCCTGGGCCACCTTCCCCAGCACTCCTCTCCGCGATATTTTACCCACTTTATCGTTCATATAAGGACTAACCTATATAAGAGTGTGTTTAAACTCTATGATGCCAAAAATATTTTCACCGCACATTTCTTAAAGTCCGTTTGTTTTGAGATGGGGCAGGTAGCATCGAGGCAAAGTTTATTAATGAATACTTTTTCATCGAACCATGGTACATAAATCAACCCTTTTGGCGGACGGTTACGCCCCCTGGTTTCAATGTGGGCTTTCACTTTCCCACGCCTCGACTCGATCCATGCCAGGTCGCCCTGTTTCAACCCATTGCTTTTTGCATCTTCAGGGTGGATATAGCACAGTGCTTCAGGAACAGCCCTGTACAACTCGGGCACCCTCATAGTCATAGTGCCGCTATGCCAGTGCTCAAGTACCCTTCCTGTACATAACCAAAGGGGGTATTCTTTGTTTGGCATCTCGGGCGGGTCAACGTATGGCCTGAAAAATATTTTTGCCTTGTTTTTTAAATCTGCCTTACCCTTTGAGGCATCGGGCCCGGTTAATGAACCACGTGCTATTGATTTTAATGCTTTCCCGTAGAATGCAAATTCCCCTACCCCTGCTTTTTTTGCATACGGGTCGTATTTTGAGTTAAACCGCCACAAGGTTTCCTTCCCATCAACCACAGGCCAGCGTAAGCCGCGGGTTTTATGGTAGGCTTCAAACTCAGCCAGGTCGTGGCCATGCCCCAGTCCGAATTTACGGTACTCTTCCCACAAATATTTCTGTATAAAAAACCCATACCCTTCCCATGGGCGGGCATCAGCCCCGTTTACCTTCCGTTTGTCACCTTTGGCTTCCGTGTTTAACTCATTTGTCGATCCGCCATCCGGTAATTCAAATGATTTGGCGTAATCGTTGGCAAATAACACATCGTATAAAGTATCGTTCGGGTTGTAACCCAATTCCCGGATATCCGGCAACACATCCGGCAGCCCTCCTTCCAGCCCCGGGATTTCCTGTGCCCCCCAGACGTCTCTGAGCTTAAAACGCTTCGATAATTCAACATACTGCCAAATATCAGGCATTGATTCCCCCACCGGGGTTACCTGCTGTTTCCAGTGCTGTGTACGCCGCTCAGCATTCCCGAAAGCACCCCATTTCTCAAATATCATTGCCGAAGGTAGGATCAGGTCGGATACTTTTGCCGAAATACCCGGGTAAACATCGCTGCAAACAATAAAGTTATCCAGGTCGCGGGCTGCTTTGATCCAATGGTTGGCATTGGCGGTATTCTGATACGGGTTGCAAACATTTATCCAGGCAAATTTAATCTTCCCGTCTTCTATGTCGCGGTGCATCTTCATTAAGTGCGTACCTACTTTCGGGTTCAGTGTCCCGGCAGGCAATTTCCATATTTCCTCCGACATTTGACGGTGGACCGGGTTATTCACGACCATATCGGCGGGCAAACGGTGGGCAAATGTACCAACCTCACGAGCTGTACCGCAAGCCGATGGCTGCCCGGTTAAACTGAATGCACCGTTTCCGGGCTGTGCATGTTTGCCCAGTAAGAAATGTACCATGTACGATTGTTCATTAACCCATGTCCCTCTTGTATGCTGGTTCATTCCCATCGTCCAGAAAGAAACGACCTTCCTGCCTTTTTCAATATAAAGTTCAGCCAGGCGTTTTAATTTCGACTTATATTCTTTAAGCGGTTCACTATCGTCTCCTTTCGATATCCCTGCCACAAAATCAAGCGTGTACGGAGCCAGTGCTTTTTTAAACTCTTCAAAAGTAATTTCCCAGTGTACTTTGGCTTTAGCCCTGTTTTTCATCTCAAGGGTATCGCCTTCTTTGTATCCCAGGTAAGCCAACGATTTTCCTTCGGCAGCCGAAAGTTCTTTGGAAACCTCGTGTTTTACCGTTTCCTTTTCTTTTTCTGAAAAATTCTTGTGCCCAGGTGTACGCATCCCGTAACCGATATCGACAAAACCGGTAGTAAAGGCCGTGTATTTCTTCACAAAATCCCAATCAATGACTTCGGGGTGGTTAAAAACAATTTCATGTGCCAGGTAATTCCAGATCGCCAGGTCGGTATTCGGTTTAAAAATAATTTCCAGGTCAGCCAGGTCGGAGCTTCTATTGGTATATGTTGACAGGTTCACCACCTGTACCTTGTCGGGGTTGGTAATTTTATTATCGGTAACCCGCGACCAAAGAATCGGGTGCATTTCTGCCATGTTTGCCCCCCAGCAAACAACTGTGTCTGTAATCTCAATATCATCGTAATTCCCTGCGGGTTCGTCGATACCAAAAGTTTGCATAAAAGCAGCAACAGCCGATGCCATGCAATGGCGTGCATTAGGGTCTATATTATTGGAACGGAAACCTGCTTTCATGAGTTTGACCATGGCATACCCTTCCATGATGGTATATTGCCCCGAGCTAAAAATACCCAGCCCTGTGGGGCCCAGTTCTTTTAATGTTTTCCTTATCTGAAGCTCCATTTCATCGAAAGCCCTTTTCCAACTGACAGGCTTAAACTTCCCTGTTTTGCTAAAATTACCGTTTTCATCGACCCTGAGTAATGGTTTTTTCAGGCGGTCGGCACCATACATTATTTTAGCATTAAAATACCCTTTAATGCAGTTCAGCCCCCTGTTTACCGGGGCAAGCGGGTCGCCTTTAACGGCCACGATTTTATCATCGCGGGTGGCAACCATTATCCCGCAACCCGTCCCGCAAAAGCGGCAAACGGCTTTGTCCCATTTCCAATTAGCTTCGGCCAGGCCGGCTGCAGCTTTTACCGTTTCCGGGATATTTATCCCGATTGCGGTTGCAGCAGCAGTTGCAGCTGAATATCTTAGAAAATTTCGCCTTGATACACTCATGAAAATATATTTTTATTTCAACCAATTATTGTTCTGCTAACCTATCTTTTTCAGCCTAAGAAGCCCAAAGATGATGTATAAAATAGCCCCCCATATTCCGACTACAATCGATGAAAAGGTTACCAGCAACCAAATAGGGGCTTTATCGCCTGTACTCCATAAATGCCTTCCTTCAATCAGGCTGGTTTGCTGAGCCGGTTCGGCAATTCTCATGGAGGTTATTGCTTTTTCAATTGCATAACCTTTTTTCACACGTACTAAAATATCTAAATTCCCCTGTTTATCACCCGGGAGCGATGGGTCGACATCGAGATAGGCAAGGCCCAGTTTATTTGTCTTTGTTTTTCCTAACGGGAATTTCCCAAACATGCCGACAACAAAGGCAGATACATCAATGCCTTCTTCAACTTCCCCATCGCTAAAAACCTTAACTACCAGTTTATCAATATTCTCATCAAAGTC
>UOEP01000217.1_pt1 | contig 30051 bp, 24 predicted proteins | sample 1989931 | NCBI WGS metagenome assembly UOEP01 (sample SAMEA4712198, study PRJEB27164) | hydrothermal vent metagenome | biome: marine basaltic hydrothermal vent biome; feature: marine hydrothermal vent; material: mineral | place: Pacific Ocean | collected 2011-06-14/2011-07-23 | depth 1691 m
ATTATAAATAAAATGCCCCAGTTTAGTGAGAACGCATAGTTATAAATTCCCTTAATGGATTCAGGTATCCGGTATCCTTCCATCTCCCTGTCATCTTTTACCGTCTTTGTTAGCCCTGAAGCATATCGGCTTTCGACAAAGAAATTTACCCTGTCGCACAGAGGTATTTTAACCCCAAGCCCCACCAAATATCCTAAACCCATATCGTTAAAATCATCTTTGGCATCATAGCTGTGGTCGTAATGTGTTGAAGGAGATGTTGCAAAGGATGTGCTAGTATTATGATTTTCAACAGATACAAAAAAATCGGCATACAATCCGGCACAACCGTAATATTTCACCTTTTTGCCCAACTCATAGCAGCCAATTAAAGGGATTGTTATGTAATTCATTTTGTAGTCTCCATCATAACCACCTCCTAAAGTACGGTAAGTTCCAAACTCAAATCCTTTTCCTAAAAGATTAAATTCCGTCTGAAGGGAAAAGTGATCATTAATCTTGTAGTTTGCAACAATACCTGTGTTCCTGCCATCATTTTTGGTATTAAATCAATAGGTGAAACGGAGAATTCATAAGTCTCACCCATACAGAATGAACCTGAACACTCAGCTGTAATAGTAGAAGGTTGTGGTGGTGTTGAATAGGTAGCATTGGGATGTTTAATGTCAACTATTGCCTCTTGAAGGTAATTGTAATTTTCTTCACCTGGAGTTAAGTCTGTCAGAGTATAATAACCATTATAACTGCCATTATCCCATCCCCAGTTAACATGGTAATATGTATATGCACTGTATGTTTCATAAACCGTTTTAGTATAACCATCCAGCACAAAAGTATGCCCTTTATATTTATTACCCCCAACTGGCTTATATCCGGAATATAATATCGGTTTTCGTTATTTCAGATTTTTAAACGTTATGGCATATAATTATTGCTGGAAATATTTTGTAGCCTTTCGTTTTGTTTGTATAAATCTTCCTTTCGGTAAAATTTCTCGTGGCTGTAATTCAGGAATTTCAAAATTTTAAAGGCATTGAAAAGTTCAAAGAAACGTTTTTGAAAGATTAGAAGCGTTGAGCAGTTTTTATTCAGCCCGGATAATTGTGAATAAAAACCATCGTGGATTAAGAACTCCGAAACAGGCTCAGGGAGGCTTTTTAATAACCGGTTATAATTCAATTCGGAGATTTTATAGAGGCCCTCTTTTCGGTCGAATAAAGTTTTTAACCGGGCAAAAGCTTCAAAGTTGTATGTGAGGTTCAGGTTCTCGGTGCCATCCAGCCATTTTTGCAGTATGGGGCCTGTGCCAAACGGCACCCGGTCAGAAACCCGTGCCGAAGGATAAACACAGGTAGTTTTTATTTCGCCGATAGTGCCTTGCCGGGTTAGGTTTTGTAAGAAGTAAAAGTCTTCGCCTGCTTTGCGGCGGTTCATACCTCCTCTTTTAACGTATGCACCGGCGGTTACTACAAAAGCCGAACCTATGGTGAATAGTGCATAAGGGTAACCTGTATAGGCAAGGGCGCCACGGTAATAATGCAGGTATTTTTCGTATAAGGTAATGCCCTCTTTCAGCTTAGGCTCAACTCCTTCGGTTTGGTGCCTGAAGGCAAGTGTCGCGCCAATGTGTGTGCTGTTGTTTTGGAAATGTTTTTCAATTTCCTCGAAATAGTTTTTGTCAACCAGGGTATCGGCGTCAAGCGAAACAATCAGCCCATCCGGTTTGTTTAGTGTGTTAAACCGCCTTGCCGCCTCATCCATCCCTTTTTTCCGTGCAAGGCCTGCACCTGCCCATTTTTTTGGTAACGGTATAGGTTCAATATCAGGAATAGTAAAAAACGGGTGGTTTACCTTATGCCAGTAACGAACATCTTCGTATGTTTTTTTGTTGAAAACAACCTCCTGTGGCAAAGCATCTTCCGGGTGGTTAATCAGTACGATTACCTCCACTTTGCCGTTTGGGTGATTGCACTCTGCCAAAGAATCGAGTGTTTTGAGTATGTCAGGTTCGCGAAAACATGGAATTACCACGATGAGAGACGTGCTCTTTGGCGGCATAGCCGGACTGGCAATTGCCACAATTTTTTGTTTCTCTATGTATTTGCCGGCAAACACTTTCTTATAAATATAAAAAAAATCCGGGTGATCGCCCGGATTCAATCAATACATATCGTTTATGACTAATTATTTTGTCCCTTTCGATGCCTGGTATTCTTCATTTAAAGCTTTCAGTACCAGGGCTGTAATATTATATGATTCATTGCCAATCAGTATGTTGCTTGCATTCAGGATATAATCGTAATTATGTGTTTCGTTGTATTTTTTCAGGTAGTTGATCACATTGTCAAGCAGTTTTTTATTGTTCTCAGCCTGAATATCGGAAAGTTTGGATGAAAGCTCCTTGTCAAGATTAACTATCTCCTGCTCTTTCCCCATTAAGCGGTCGCGTTCCTGAATTGCCCGTTGCTCGGTTAGAAACCCACCTCTTTTAACCTTTTCCTGAAATGCAGCAGCTTCCTTTTCAAAAGCTGATCGTTTAGCAGCATACTCTTTTGTATAGGCCTCCTGTTTTCTTGTAAATTCGTCATGGAGGTCTTGTGCCAGGTCGTAATTCAGTATCAACGAGTCTGTTTTTACATAAGCAATACGGAGGCCATTTTGTGCCCCTGGTACAGACTGCCCTTCGGCTACAGGTGCTATACTCTTAATACCTGTAAAATATAAAATGTATAAAACGGCAACTGCAATAAATAAAACAATACTTATAACTAACGATGTTCCTTTCATTTCATCAATTTTTTATTTCCCAACAAAGATAATTCTTTCGGCCGAATGCAAAATAGAATAATGTTATTTTTTTTCATTGTGCTATGTATCAATGAGTTTCGTTTAAAACATGCATTAAATCATAATTTCATAATGATAAACATCATTTAAAACAACCCGGTTAAGTTAGTATTTTTACTCCCGTAACCAATTAATTTAATTTCCGGTGCGACTATTTAATAAGCTGATATCATATATTTTATCTTTTATGCCCAGGCGGCTGGTATGGTTATTCTCGAAAAGGTATATTGCCGGAGAGACAATTAGCGATGGTTTAAATGCTGCAAAGAAACTGAATAAGGAAAGAATCCTGGTAACTGTCGATTTGTTGGGTGAATTTATAAGAACCTTGGCACAGGCAGAAGAAAACAGGGATAAGTACCTTGAAATAATTGATCAATTCAGCGGGCAGAAGATACAGGGGAATTTCTCATTAAAGCCTACCATGTTCGGGTTGCTTATCGACAAAGAGGCTTGCTACGGATATATCCGCGAGATTGTTAAACGTGCCGTTGAAAATGAAAGTTTTGTGCGGATTGATATGGAAGACTCGCAGTGTGTCGACAGGGAAATAGAATTGTTCAGGAGGCTTTGGGGGGAGTTCCCCTCATCGGTAGGCCTGGTGCTCCAGGCATATTTGTACCGCACCCAAAATGACCTGGAAGAGTTAAGCAGGCTGAATTCTGAAACCGCCCCGCTGAATTTCCGTATCTGCAAAGGAATTTATATCGAACCTGGCAATATTGCTTACCAGGACTACCAGGTAGTCAGGAACCGGTTCTTGGAAATCCTGGAATTCATGTTCAGGAATAAAATGTATGTCGGTATAGCAACCCACGATAAATACCTGATTGAAGGGGCTTATGATTTAATCGGGAAATATAAAGTCCCCAAAAACAGGTATGAATTTCAGATGCTTTACGGGGTAACACCCGAACTACGGCAATCTATTATCAATGCCGGGCACACAATGCGGGTGTACCTCCCCTTTGGGAAAGAGTGGTTTGGATATTCTACCAGAAGGCTAAAAGAAAACCCTAAAATGATGTGGCATATAATAAAAGCCTTATTTGTAAGAGGTTAAGGTTGCAGTATATATTGAGGGGCTGTTTAATCTACTATTTTCACAATCAATTCCTCCAAACTTCTTTTCGGGACATGATGAACATCATCTTCGTCCCTCCAATACTTAATATCGCCTTCAATGGCATCATCAATAACTACTTTTTCGGAAGGGCGGCCTAAGGCAATCAACATCAGTATGTCAAGGTGTTCGGGCAGTCCAAGTATTTTTGCAACTTTGCTTTTATTAACCGAGGCAATCATACACCCCCCATACCCGTCTTCAACAGCGCCAAGCAGGATACTTTGCGCTGCAATACCATCATCGCAGAAATAATTTTGAGAAAGGTTTTTATCGTGTGTAATAACAATGTACGAAACCGGCCTCTCACCTTCTGCCGGGCCGGGCCATTTGCTTAAATATCCTGCCCAGCCAAGGCAAGGGAAAATTTTTGCGTTGATACCACTGCTATTGCAAATAATATATTTAAGAGGTTGCATGTTCCTTCCCGATGCAGAAAAGCGGGCTAACTCAATCCAGGATACTAATTTCTCTGTTGGGATTTTTACAGATTGGTCGAACCTTCTGTAGCTTCTGTTTTTAATAATTAAGTCGCGAATCATGTTAGTTGTCCTTTTGAATAGGTACAAAGTTAATATTTACATGCCACAATTCAGGAAAAGGAGCGTTGCAAATTTCCTGGCAGTTACTAAAAAATAAAAAAAAAAAAGGATGAAGGAGAAAATTTGAAGGAATATTAAAGTTGACCAAACTTAACCAAACTTAACCACTTGACTGTTGAATTTCTCCTTATCCTTTCATTAAAAAACGTATTCATACAAAATCTATTGCCTAGCCTGAATAATCCACAAGAATAAAATTTAAGCAGTCTCTGATTTTATAACTGTGACTAATAAAAAAAACAATAGTTTTGTAGAACAGAACAGAACACGTGAAAAACAGAATAGTTACCCGATGGCTACCTTTAAAATCAATATTAACTCAACCTCGAACGTATTAAAATTCCAACAACTTGTTGATGCGATTATAGATGCCGTCAGCAGCAATCAGTTGCATGAAGGGGATATGTTGCCCTCGGTTAGCCAGCTTATGAAGGAGGGGCAGGTTTCGCGCGATACGGTTTTTAAAGCTTATGCCGAATTAAAACAACGCGGTATTGTTAGGTCGGTACCCAACCGCGGGTATTTTGTTGCAAAGAATAAATCGAAGGTATTCCTGTTCCTTGATACTTTTAAAGCCTATAAAGAGGTTGTTTACGGTTCGTTCAGAAACCACCTGCCTAAGGATATTACGGTAGGCTTAAACTTCCACCATTACAATATAAAAGTATTTGAAACCATTATTAAAGAAAGCCTGGGTAAATACAGCAAATACATTATAATGAATTTCGACCATCCTAAAGTGCCTGGAATTATTGGGCAGATACCTGATAAAGATTTGTTGATAATCGACTGGAAGATTCATTCATCGCCTCGGCATTCATTTGTTGCACAGGATTTTGGTCCGCCGGTTTATGATTGCCTTGTAAAGAATATTGACCGTATCAGGCAGTACAGGGAGTTTATCTTTTTTTATCCTCCGTTTACTTACCATCCTAAAGATGCGATCACTTTTTTTGAAAAATTTTGCAGGGGCAACAAAATAAATTACCGCATCATATACAATTCAGAGGAATTTATTATAAAAAAAGGAGACCTGTATTTTTTGGTAAGTGACCGCACACTTGCAAAATTCCTGGACCAGTGCCATGAAAAGGGATATGAACCCGGGCACGATGTTGGAGTAATTTCTTACAACGAAACACCTACGAAGAAATATATAAAAAATGGCATTACGGTAATTTCAACTGATTTCGAAATGATGGGGCAAAAAGCAGCAGCATTTGTTAAATCAGGAGGCCCTATGAAGATTACGATACCTACAACATTGAAATTAAGGTCTTCGTTATAAAAAATTCATAAAACAAGACCTTCATATTTACCTGTTCTAAAACATAAAATCCAATTTTGATGAAATAATAATAACCTTTAATTTTGACTACATACCAGAACAGAACAGTTTGGTTAATAATGAAATTCTAAGATATTGATATTCATGTATTTACTGGGTTTTGACATCGGGAGTTCTTCAGTAAAAGCTTCATTGGTTAATGGTGAGGGCGGAGATTGTATTGCTTCTGCATTCTATCCGAAGCAGGAAATGAAAATAACAGCGCATCAAACCGGTTGGGCAGAGCAGGTTCCTGAAGATTGGTGGGCGAATCTCAAATTAGCCCTGCAGGATGTGTTGTCGCAATCGTGGGTTGAACCTGAGAAAATAGGTGCAATAGGCATTTCCTATCAAATGCACGGGCTGGTGATTGTTGATAAAAATTACAAAGTCCTCCGCCCTTCAATAATCTGGTGCGACAGCAGGGCTGCATCAATCGGCGACAAAGCTTTTAAAGAAATTGGAAGCAGCCGTTGCCTTTCCGGTATGCTTAACTCCCCGGGTAATTTTACAGCTTCGAAACTAAAGTGGGTAAAAGATAACGAACCGGGTATTTATAATAGAATCCATAAGACCATGCTTCCGGGCGATTACATTGCCATGAAAATGACAGGCGAGGTAAATACTACTGTAAGTGGTTTGTCGGAGGGGGTTTTGTGGGATTTCAAGGAGAATAAAGTTGCGGGCTTACTGCTTAAATATTATGGTATTGAAGAAAAACTTCTGCCTGCAATCGTTCCAACTTTTGGCTTACAGGGCGAACTTACCCAAAAAGCTGCTAAAGAACTTGGCTTAGCTGCCGGAACAAAAATTACCTACCGGGCAGGCGACCAACCCAACAATGCCCTTTCATTAAATGTTTTAAAACCGGGTGAAATTGCTGCAACTGCCGGTACTTCAGGCGTAGTTTACGGGGTAAGCGATGAGATAAAATACGACCCGCTTTCCCGGGTAAATATATTTGCCCATGTAAACCACTCTCCCGAAAATACCAGGTTGGGGGTTTTGCTATGTATTAACGGAGCCGGGATATTAAACTCGTGGCTGAAAAGAGTTACGGGGATACAAAACTACGATGAAATGAATTTGCTTGCGGCAAATGCCCCTGTTGGCTCCGGCGGGCTTACCATATTGCCCTTTGGAAACGGGGCAGAACGTATTTTTCAAAATAAAAATACAGGAAGCCGGATTCTTGGTATCGATTTCAACAGGCATACCAACAGCCACATCATCAGGGCAGCACACGAAGGGATAGCCTTCTCATTTAAATACGGCATGGGAATTATGGAAGGAACAGGCATAAAGGCTAATGTTATCCGTGCCGGGAAAGCAAATATGTTTTTAAGCCCGGTTTTCAGAGAAACACTGGCCAATATTACAGGAGCAACTATTGAACTTTACAATACCGATGGTTCAGTTGGTGCAGCACGTGGGGCGGGAATTGGTTCCGGGTATTATTCCGGGTTCAGTGACGCATTCGGCAACCTTAAAAAACTGGCAACCGTCTTTCCCGGTAAGGATCAAAAAAGAAAGTGCGATGCAACTTATGAGAACTGGGCAAAGCAACTCGGGGAAATAATCTAAACAGTCTCTGACTATAACCAATCTAAACAAATATGAACCTATTAAAATTTTTCACTGCATTTTTATTGTTACTGGCTGTTTTTTCCTGTAAGAATCAGACAACAGAGAAAAAGGCGTATGATCCTGCACCGGATTTAGAACCTTATCAGAATTACTCTCTTTCCATTGACGAGCGGGTTGACGACCTGATTTCAAGGTTAACACTTGACGAAAAAGCAAAACAGATGATAAATGCTGCTGAGGCTATTCCACGCCTCGATATTCCTGAATACAATTGGTGGAATGAATGTTTGCACGGGGTAGCACGTTCCGGCAGGGCAACTGTTTTCCCCCAACCTATTGGAATGGCAGCAACCTTTGACCCTGGCCTGATTTTTCGGGTGGCAACAGCTATTTCCGATGAGGCACGTGCCATTCACAACGTGGCAATAGGCAGAGGCGACCGGTCTCAGTACAAAGGCCTTACCTTTTGGACTCCCAATGTCAATATTTTTCGTGACCCCCGGTGGGGCCGCGGGCAGGAAACATACGGTGAAGACCCGTTCCTTTCGGGGGCTCTGGGAGCAGCTTTCGTAAAAGGGCTACAGGGAGATGACCCTCATTACATGAAAGCGGCAGCATGTGCAAAACATTACGCGGTACACAGTGGCCCGGAAGGGTTGCGCCACCATTTTAACGCTGTCGTTTCCGATAAAGACCTTTATGAAACTTACCTGCCTGCTTTTAAAGCGTTGGTTGATGCCGATGTTGAAATTGTAATGTGTGCCTACAACCGCACCAATGGTAAACCTTGTTGTGGAAGCGAAACACTGCTTATGCAAATATTAAGGGACGACTGGGGTTTTAACGGGCATGTAGTATCAGATTGCGGGGCAATTGCAGATATCTATAAAAACCATAAATACACTAAAACACCTGAAGAATCAGTAGCCCTGGCAATTAAAAACCAGGTCAACCTAAACTGTGGAAGTATATATAAATGTATCCCGTCTGCGGTAAAACAAGGTTTATTGACAGAAACTGAGGTTGACGAGGCGTTAAGGGGTTTATTAAGGACACGTTTCAAACTTGGTTTGATGGATCCTTATGAATTAAATCCGTATAACAGTATTCCTGTATCAGTCATTCATTCTGATGCACATAAACTGTTGAGCCGTGAAACAGCCCGGAAATCGGTTGTCCTCCTGAAAAATAAAAATAATGTGCTCCCTCTGCGGAAAGACCTGAAAAAAGGAGTGTTTGTAACCGGGCCGATGGCCGGGAATATTGATGTTCTGATTGGGAATTATTATGGCCCATCTGACGACCTGGTAACATTTTATGAGGGGATTGTTGGTAAAGTGGATAATGGAGTTACCGTGTTTTACAAACATGGTGTCCTGTTTAATCAGGAAAACCTGAATCCGGCAGACTGGTCAACCGGGCGTGCTAAAGTGACTGGTGCGACAATTGCTGTTTTGGGGATTTCCGGATTGATCGAAGGCGAGGAAGGAGAATCAATAGCTTCAACAGCCAGAGGCGACCGTGAAGATATTGGTTTGCCCGAAAGCCAGTTGAATTACCTTAAGAAATTGCGTAAAGTTGCACCAAACAAACCTATTATTGTTGTTTTAACAGGAGGAAGCCCGATTGCCTGCCCTGAAGTACAGGAACTTGCGGATGCCGTGCTGTTTGCCTGGTATCCCGGCGAACAGGGAGGGAATGCCGTTGCCGATATTATTTTTGGTGATGCCGTACCCTCAGGCCGTTTGCCCGTCACTTTCCCGGTATCATTAAAACAACTTCCACCCTATGAAGATTATAGTATGGTTGGGCGTACTTACCGCTACATGGAGCAAGCACCTCTTTATCCGTTTGGTTTCGGATTATCATACACTACTTTTGAGTACAGCAATATTAGTTTGTCAAAATCGGAAATAGAAAAAGGTGAAAGTGTTACTGCTAAAGTAACGATTACCAATACGGGTAGTTTTGAAGCTGAAGAGGTTGTTCAATTATATATCACCGACAAAGAGGCGTCATTCCGTGTCCCACTTTATTCATTAAAAGGAATCCGGAAGGTTGCCCTTAAACAGGGGGAAAGCAAAGAAGTAGTTTTCGGCATAACAGAAAATACCATGAGTTCAATTAATGACGAAGGCCGGGCGGAAATTGAGCCGGGGGAAATTATTGTGTATATCGGTGGTTCATCGCCTTGCCAACGTAGTAAAGAGCTGGGGGTGGAGAACATCCGGCAAGCAAGTATTTTTATTAAATGACAGAAAGTGTTAAACGATGAGTGTAATAATAGGGAATAAAGAATATTTCCCGGGTACCGGGGAAATTAAATTCGAAGGGAAAGAGTCGAAAAACCCACTTGCCTTCAGGTGGTACGATGAAAATAAGGTGGTTGGCGGAAAAACAATGAAAGAACACCTGCGGTTTGCAGTTGCCTACTGGCACACATTCTGTGGAGCAGGCAGCGACCCGTTTGGCCCCGGCACAAAAAATTTCCCCTGGGACAGGGCGTCTGGCCCGATGGATGCAGCTAAAGCAAAACTGGATGCAGCTTTTGAGTTCATTACAAAGCTGGGTGTGCCGTTTTACTGTTTCCACGACACCGATATTGTTGGCGATGGCACGGTCTTCGAAATTGAAAAACGGTTGGCTAAAATGGTTGATTATGCAAAAGGGCTACAGGATGCTTCGGGAGTTAAATTGCTCTGGGGGACAGCCAATGTGTTTTCAAACCCACGATACATGAACGGAGCCGCAACCAACCCCGATTTTAACGTGGTAACAAATGCAGCCGTGCAAATTAAAAATGCAATTGATGCTACTATTGCCCTGGGTGGCTCAAACTATGTATTCTGGGGGGGGCGGGAAGGTTATATGAGCCTGCACAATACCAACATGAAAAGGGAGTTAGGCCATTTAGCCATGTTCCTTTCGAAGGCACGTGATTATGGCCGGAAACAAGGCTTTAAAGGAACATTCATGATTGAGCCTAAACCAATGGAGCCTACAAAACACCAGTATGATTATGATGCGGCAACAGTAGTCGGGTTTTTAAATAAATACGGGTTAGCCGAAGATTTTAAAATTAATATAGAAGTGAACCATGCAACACTGGCTGGCCATACATTTGCCCATGAATTGAGGGTAGCCGCCGATGCCGGACTACTAGGTTCAATTGATGCCAATAAAGGCGATTACCAAAACGGATGGGATACTGACGAATTCCCAACAAATATTTATGAAGTTACCGAAGCCATGCTGGAGATATTACAGGCAGGGGGATTTACCAACGGAGGGATAAATTTTGATGCCAAAACAAGGCGTAACTCTACCGATCTTGAAGACCTTTTTATTGCTCATATTTCAGGAATGGATGTATTTGCCCGTTCTCTCATTATTGCCAACCGGATCATGAATGATTCCAATTACCTGAAAATGAGGGAAGAACGCTATGCTTCATTTAACAATGGGGATGGGGCAAAGTTTGAAGCAGGGCAGCTTTCGCTCGAAGATTTGATTAATATTGCAAAAACAGTTGGTGAGCCTGATCAAATCAGTGGTAAACAGGAACTGCTGGAACAACTGATTAACTGGTATATTTAATATGGGCAACCAGGGGGAAAGTAGTTTTATATTGGCAATTACATTGGTGGCAACACTTGGAGGATTGCTGTTTGGTTACGATACGGCCGTTATTTCAGGGGCTACTAAAGCATTGAAAGAATTTTTCGTTTTGCCGTTGTATGCTGATACTGGCCTGGCTTCAACAGTTATCATCCAATACAAAGTGATCATTACTTTTTGTTTTGTTTTGATAGCATCTCTTCTGGGGAACTTTTTCATCAGGCTTTTTGGGAAGAAAAAAGGGGCTGTATATACCCTGGTTCTTTTTGTTGCAGGGGTTGTGGTTCTTTATACCCAATCATGGAGCCAGCCAAATGAATTGACTGAGAACATTGCTAATTCAATTAATGGTTTCACCATTTCGAGTGCACTCATAGGGTGCATTATCGGAGGTTCAATCGGAGGATTTATCAGTAACAGGGTAGGGCGTAAAAGGGGGCTTATACTGGCTGCACTATTATTTACATTCTCAGCCATAGGTTCAGCCATCCCCGACATCCTGAATTTTATGGGTGGCGGAGTAATCAGTTCGTTTATATTTTACCGGGTTATAGGAGGAATTGGTGTCGGGATTGCCTCGATGCTGTCGCCTATGTACATTGCCGAAATTGCCCCGGCGAATATCAGGGGGAAGCTGGTGTCATTCAACCAGTTTGCCATCATCTTTGGTATGCTGGTGGTTTATTTTGTCAATTATGCCATTGCACGCCAGGGAGATGACCAATGGATTATGGAAACCGGGTGGCGCTGGATGTTTGCTTCGGAAACCATTCCGGCAGCAGTATTTTTCATCCTTCTGTTTTTTGTCCCTGAAACTCCGCGTTACCTTGTCAGGAAAAATAAAACAGATGCTGCCAGATCAGTTCTAAACAAACTTATTGGTTCTGAAAGGGCAAAATTAGTGCTAAGCGAAATAAAAGAAACCATGTCTGAAAAATCAGTGTCATGGTTGTCGTATGGCGGGCTGGTGATTTTTATTGGCGTTATGCTATCGGTTTTTCAGCAGTTTGTAGGCATCAACGTTGTGTTATATTATGCCCCCGAAATTTTCAGGAACCTGGGCAGCGACACTGATGCATCGTTACTTCAAACAATAATTGTCGGAGCAATTAACCTTACGTTTACTGTTGTAGCAATACTTACGGTTGACAAATTAGGGCGCAAACCATTAATGATTATTGGTTCACTGGGGATGGCTGTTGCAATGGGGTGCCTGGGGTTTACCTTTTTTTGGGGGAACCAGGGTTTCGCAGCACTAATCTTTATGCTGGTTTATGTTGCCGCGTTTGCGGTTTCATGGGGGCCGGTTACCTGGGTGATGCTTTCCGAGATATTCCCTAACTCAATCAGGGCAGCCATGTCGATTGCCGTTGCTGCCCAGTGGATTGCCAACCTGATTGTATCATGGACATTCCCGATAATGAATGACAATAGTTGGCTGACCAATCTGTTCCACCATGGCTTCTCTTATTGGATATATGGCATAATGGGTATTGTTTCTGCTTTGTTTATGTGGAAAATAGTGCCGGAAACCAAAGGAAAGACACTGGAAGAAATGCAGAAGTTGTGGAAGAAATAAATCTCTTTTAAACCGGGATTTATATCTCAAACTCGCATTCTATTTCAACCAGTAATGCATCACGGCAAATATCGGCGATAAGGATCACGGCGGGGATGTCGCCAAAGAACTGCCTGCACCTGGCTTTTACTATCTCAACATCTTTTTCATATTTCACGTATGCCCTGAAGGACACAGCTTTTGGAAGAGTAGTTTTTTGATTTATGCCGTTTTTGTTCAGGTTCTCATGTGAAACCAGTTCTTTAATTAGCTCAAGGGTTTCAATAGTTTGAGTATCTACATTGTTGTCACGGGCATGCTGTTCTCCTTTTATCGCAGCTGTTCCCGATACAAAAATCCAACTTCCGTTTTCTGAAATTACAGCTTTTGCACGTTCAAATTTAGGCGTAGCTTTATCTAAGTCACATGATTTACCAATTAATACATCATTAGAATACCGGTGTGCAGGTATCTGTTGAGGGTTGTTGATTGCCGCTATTTCCGAGTTGTCAGAAAACAGGCAAGCTACCGTTTGAATAATAATTCCCGGCAAGTCCATGCCTATCCCGGTGGCAGCAGGGAAACCATTCGTGAACACTACATTTTTATAAAAATGAGACCTGATATCATTAAAGGACTGGTAGTTTTGTTCCAGTTCCCCTCCTTCCCCGATTGTTTGTATTATTCCCCCTATGTAATTCCATTGCCTTACAACATTATTAAAATTCAATCCGGATGACTTCAGTTTTTCTTCTGTTTGTTTAAAACACAGGTGAGAATCATTCGCAGTATTGCCTCCGAAAGAGGACGTTGAGAAAAGGACTGTTTTCGCATCATCAAAATTTATTTCCAGAGATCTTAAACCCCCGCCCTCAATAAGATTCAGCGTGGCAGGATAAACAGAAGAATCAAAACACATGGCTTTCATTACCAGCTTCGAACCTGCCGGCTTTTGAGGTAGTATCTCAAAAATGAATTGTTGCCCTTTAATTGCCACCAACGAATCGGTGATTAAAACTCTTTTCTTTTGAAAGTTGTCAGGATTAACCCCTTCTATAAATATATTTAACAGGACTACTTTGTAACGACCATCGCCCTCTTCAATATAAGAATTGAATTGTTGAATACAATCATCAAGCTCCTCATTAAACGTTCCTGAATGGTCAGGATGAAAAATTTTATACCTCCACTTCACCGGCTCTGATCAGATAAAATTTGAAATCAAATTATTACGAACGCCAAATTTATATTTTTTTGTAAACCTGTGAAAGAATATTAACAGAAAGTTAAAACTTATTTACCTGCTAAGATCCAAACCCCGGAGTCCGGTTCTTTTTCAAGGAATTCCTTTTTTGCCGAAACAGCATCTTTACCATTTGAATATACCCCAATTGCGACAATGAAAAAATTACCCTGCCTCCCTATGTGGACGGGTTTATACCCCTTTTTTGAAACCCGGTTAAAAAATTTATCGGCGTTTTGCTGTTCTTTAAAACTCCCGCCTATAAGGTAATATTTTGTGGCTTCGGCAGCAGGTTTAATTTCAGGGGCCGCCGTGTCCTGCTCAATAATTGAATCAGGTACTGCCTGAACCGAGTCAATAAGAGCCGTGCTATTCCCCGGCAGGGAGCTTTTTGCAGTGGGAGGAGGTATAGGAGGTATAGTTGCCGGCGGGTATAAAATATTCAGGTAAATAAATATCCCGGAAATTACTATTGGGATAATCAAAAGCCACAACCATGCCTTTTTCTTTTTCCGGATAACTTTATCCTTCTTATTATCAGTAATTACCCCTGCCCGGAGGGCTTCTTTATTATCGCTTAATGAAACAGCCGGCAACCCGTATGAGTCTTTTAGTAGGTTCTCGGCAGGTGCCGATTCAAACATGGGAGTTTGTTTATCATCAGTATATAAGAACCCAAGCCCTTTTATTTCTATTCTCTCTCCATTGTCGAGCCGATACTGAACATCTTCACGAAAAGTTTCTATATTCTTTACCGCAGCATATTCTCTTATCCCTGTCTTCTCGATTAAATAGTCGACCAATAGCCTGTCGTTATTCTTCAACCTGGAATTAAATGTAACCTCTTTTGATGGAGGGAAATATATATTCTTGCCTTCATCGAAATATGCCGGTTTATAGTTCGATACAAATGCTCCCAACCCCGGGACAATGACATATTCATGTTCAAATAACAAATCTTTTATAAACGGGCTTAAATCCACAATTACTATATTTTTTATCGAATAAAAACAAAATTATATTTTCATCGGTATATTTTATAATTTTGGTGCAAAATATTACTAAAATGGCAAAAAAGATTCTTGTTACCGGAGGAACCGGTTATATTGGTTCTCATACCGTAGTTGAATTGCAAATGGCCGGATACGATGTGGCTATTGTTGATAACCTTTCGAATTCGAACCTTGAAGTACTCGATAATATTGCAAAAATAACCGGGATTGCCCCGGAGTTTGAGAAATTCGACCTTACAGGCCTGGATAAAACAATTGATTTTTTCAAACGCCATTCAGGAATTGACGCAGTTATACATTTTGCGGCTTCGAAAGCAGTTGGCGAGTCGGTTGAGATACCGTTGCATTATTACCGCAATAATTTGGTTTCGCTAATAAACCTGCTCGAATGTATGGAGAAATTTGATGTCCCGAACATTGTATTTTCATCATCGTGTACAGTATATGGCCAGCCCGATAAGTTGCCGGTAACTGAGCAAACCCCCCGGAAAGACGCCGAGTCGCCCTATGGAAATACGAAACGTGTAAATGAAGATATTTTGCACCATACCCTGAATGCCAACCCACATTTGAGGGGGATTGCGTTAAGGTATTTCAACCCGATAGGAGCACACGAATCGGCACTAATCGGAGAATTGCCATTGGGGATACCGAATAACCTGGTGCCTTTTATTACCCAGACAGCTGCCGGATTGCGGGACGGGCTTAAAGTGTTCGGCAATGATTACAATACGCCTGACGGGTCGGCAATCCGCGATTATATAAACGTTGTAGATTTGGCGAAAGCACATGTTGTTGCTATTGAAAGGCTATTGAAAGGGAAGAATAAAACCAATTATGAGGTTTTCAACCTGGGGACCGGAAACGGCTACTCTGTTTTGGAGATTGTGAATACCTTTGAAAAAGTTACCGGGATAAAACTGAATTATAAAATTGTTGGCCGCCGCGAAGGCGATATTGAAAAAATATGGGCCGACACGACTTATGCCAATGAAGAGCTTGGCTGGAAAGCAGAAAAAGGTTTGGAGGAAACACTCCTTTCAGCATGGAACTGGGAGAAGAATATCAGAGGTGTTAAATAAATAGTGGTCAGTCGCAGTTAGCAGTTGCAGTTGGCAGTTGCAGTTGGCAATGTTATATAAGTTTTAGGAAGGCAACAAAAATTATCGAAAAATGAAAACAATCCTTATCACCGGAGGTGCAGGTTTTATAGGTTCACATGTAGTCAGGCGGTTTGTGGACAGGTACCCTCAATATAAAATCGTTAACCTGGACAAACTCACTTATGCCGGGAACCTTGCCAACCTGAAAGATGTTATAGGGAAAGCAAACTATGAATTTGTAAAAGGTGATATTGTTGACTCAGATTTTATTTTTAAACTTTTTGAAGATAAACAGTTTGACGGGGTGATCCACCTGGCTGCCGAATCGCATGTAGACCGGTCGATCTCGAATCCGATGGAATTTGTATATACAAATGTTATCGGAACCGTTAACCTGTTAAATGCCGCCCGGCATACCTGGAAAGATAATATGGAAAATAAACGGTTTTACCATATTTCAACCGATGAGGTGTATGGCTCGCTTGGCGATGAAGGTATTTTTACGGAAGAAACGGCTTACGACCCACATAGCCCATACTCTGCTTCAAAGGCCGGATCCGACCATTTTGTGCGGGCATACAACGATACGTTCGGGCTTCCGGTGGTTATTTCCAATTGTTCAAATAATTATGGGGCGTATCAATTCCCTGAGAAATTGATCCCACTTTTCATCAATAATATTAAAAACAAAAAACCACTTCCTGTTTATGGCGAAGGAATCAATGTCCGCGACTGGCTTTGGGTGGAGGACCATGCCTCGGCTATTGATGTAATATTCCATAAAGGGGGAAATGGTGAAACCTACAACATCGGCGGGTTTAACGAATGGCGCAACATTGACCTGATCAGGTTGATGTGCCGGATTATGGATAAGAAGCTGGGGCGGCAACCGGGCGAATCGGAAAAGCTCATCACATTTGTAAAAGACCGGGCCGGGCACGACCTTCGTTACGCTATTGACGCAACCAAATTAAAAAATGCGTTGGGATGGGAACCTTCACTTCAGTTTGAAGAAGGGATCGATAAAACCATCGACTGGTACCTGGCAAATGAGGAGTGGATGGAGAATGTCACATCAGGCGATTACCAGAAATATTACGATGAGATGTATGGGGGGAGGTAACTGCCGTTAATAAAGCCCTGTGGTATTACATCCCATACCTTTGGGATTTTTTTTGAATTACAAGCCTCACTCTTGTTTATAGTCCGGATTTTTTATTGGCAGCCGGGCATGGGTATTTTCCATGAATGCTTCATATTTGGTTTTCATTTTTTCAAGCATCTCCGGATTTTTCATTGAAAGGCCTTCGCTTTCACCTGGGTCTGTTTTCAGGTTATAAAGCTCGAATTTATTGTTTTCATAATGGACAACCAGCTTCCAGTCGCCAAAACGCAAAGCAGACCCTGGTTTCCACGCACTGCCATGATAATGGGGGTAATGCCAAAACAGGCCTTCCCTTTTAAAGCCTCCTTTTCCTTCGAGGAGCGGTAGCAGGCTTACCCCATCGGTTTGGGTTCCTACGATTCCTGCTATTTCCATTATGGTTGGGAAAAAGTCCATGCTTACCACCGGCTCGTCAACAGCCCTTCCGGGATTTTTCACGCCAGGCCCGGCAATTATCTGAGGAATCCTGATCCCGCCTTCGTAACACCAGCCTTTCCCTGCCCTGAGAGGCCAGTTGCTTGTAGGTGCATGTTTCCGGTATAAAGTTGACAGCCCGCCATTGTCGCTGGTGAAGATAACCCATGTATTCTCTTTTAACCCTTCCTTTTCCAGTGCTTCCAGCAACCTCCCCACATTTTCATCCATAGCAGTAACCATTGATGCATAATCGGCATTATCCTGCCTTAGCCGTGTAAAGCCATCTCCCTCGGCTTGAAAAGGAGTTTCGGACTCTTCAAACTGCCTTTCTTTTTCTTTATAATGGGCAATATGCTTTTTTGATGCCTGAATTGGTGTGTGTACAGTATAATAAGCCAGGAACAACAAAAATGGGGATGCTTTATTCTCCGTGATAAATTTAATACTTTCATTGGTCAGCCTGTCGGTAAGGTATTCCCCTTTTGGGCCGTCAGTTAGTTTAGGGTTTTTATAAGGCGAATAATACCCTCCCGGGGGAGAACCTCTGTGATGTCCGCCAATATTAATATCAAAACCCTGGTCTTCAGGGAGATACCCTTCGCCTCCTAAATGCCATTTCCCGATAAAACAGGTTTTGTACCCCTTCATTTTTAAAGCCTCGGCAATGGTCGTTTCTTCCAACGCCAATTCATTGCCATCCTGCGGACCCAATAACGGCCTGTCTTTAGGGTCATAACCCGGTATCCAGTCGGTAATGTTTACTTTATTTGGGTGCTTCCCGGTCATGATACTTGCCCTTGTGGGGCTGCAAACAGGATTGGCAGAATAGGCCTGCGTAAACCTCACCCCGCTCTCGCTCAGTTTATTAATATTGGGTGTTTCATAAAAACTTCCGGGGTTATTACACCCTACATCAGCCCAGCCAAGGTCATCGACTAATATAAAAACAAAGTTCGGCTCTTCCTTGTTATTTGTGCATGCCCACAGAAGAAACATGCAAATAGTTGTCATTGCAAAAATTATCTTTTTCAGCATAACCATTGTTTAACTTCCATTGACTTCTAAAATTACAACTTACGTATGCCCCCAATTATTAGGAGAGCAAACAGGGGTAATAGCAGATATTTCATTTTTCATCTTTTTAGGTTTGATAAGGTTTCGATATCTTCAGGATGGACTGAACCATCAGGTAAAGGGCCAATGTTGAGCAGAAGATTATAATGGTTTGATTTTGCCGCTTCCAATAGTTTTTTTACATCTTCAACTTTTAGGTGGTGCCCATCAATAGATTTGTTGTAACCCCAGGTTGAGCCCCCATGGAAACCGGGAAGGTGTGGTTGCATGGTATTACAGACTTCTTTAGGCTTGTTTTTATTTAGTTCATAAACTTTTTGTGCAATCGGATATTTCTCCCCTACTTTAGCATTTCCACCACGTTCCGGAGCCATAAAATCTTCATCTCCGTTAGCTCCCTGTTTAAATGAGATTAGGGCATGTGGCGATAACTTACGGATTAACGCATAAGTTTCTTCAATCGGGAAAACATCCGGGTTGGTATAAAATCCCATTATCGGGTCAAACCAAATCCCTGCCACTGTAGGATATTGGGTGAGTAACTCTTTAAGCTGGGCATGGACATAGTCAATATACTTACGGAAATCTTTCGGCTTTTCGTACTTGTATTCCGGAGGCCTCTCCTTGTAAGCTGGACGTGCATTATCCCAACCAGCTTCCCTTGAATAAAAATATGGGTGTTTCCAATCAGCTGCATACGAATAATACAAGAACAGCCCCAATCCTTCTTGCTCGCATGCTTTGGCCATTTCTCCAATTAAATCTCGCCGGGCATGGGAATCAACACTGTTAAAATCAGTTTCTTTCGTTTTAAAAAGGCAAAACCCATCGTGGTGTTTGGTTGTGATAGTAATATATTTCATGCCGGCTTTCTTAGCCAACCGCACTATGAATCCAGCATCAAAATCAGAGGCTGTAAATTGACCTTTGAGTTTGGCATATTCTTCTAGCGGTATAGTATCCTGTAGCTGCACCCATTCCCCTTTACCTAACTGGCTATAAAGCCCATAATGTATAAACATCCCGAATTGGGCATCTTTAAACCATTTCAGGTTGGCTTCACGCGGATTCTTTTTATATTTTCCCCTGTAATCTTTTAAGTAGGCAGGAGTCTGGCAAATGGCGGAATAATTTACTGCCAATAAAACAATAATCAATAAATGTTTTGACATGACGACCCTTTTTTGATTTTATATTGGATTCAGTACTCTCATCTTAATCGAAAAACCTTTTGAAGAAATCATTTTCATTTTTTCAGTCCTGGCTTCGGCCTTTGGTTCATTACTAAAGAACAGGTTGCTTCTTTATTCCGGACCAGCCAAAACATAGGCCAACTATTCCGGTTCTATTTCTTCTCAATAGGTCATTAGGTTAATACAGGCGATTTTTCCGTACTATATCCAACCTATCAAGTTCCTCATGTATATAGTTACAATTGCCCCAATTATAATCCGATTCCAGGTGGTATTCTATTTTCAGGTTACCCCCGTCATTGTCTTTAAGCACTTGTGCAAGCCATTGCTGGATTCTTTCAATCTTCGCCCCTTCTACCAAAACCTCAACAGGTGGGAAAACATTGATCTCAAACTCTTTCCCCATCCGCTCCCTTATTTTTGCAAGGGAAGTATTTGACCCTGTATCAATAATTTGTAAGTTATGAATACTACATATTGGATCTACAACATGGTCAGCATTCCCACAGCTATGCAGGCGTATCGCACCAAATTCTTTCCCTAACTGGCTAACAAATGGGGTAACAAATTCCTGATATAAAGATTTATCGAGCATCGTTCCCGAACATTCTCCGACATGAACAGAGGAAACAGGTAAATTCCCTAATTTCGAAAAATGTTTTATTACGGCAATGTACACATCGGTTATCCATTGATGAATGCCTTTTACCAATTCCGGCTCCGACATCATTTTAATGTAAATCTCCTGCCCGATAAATTTCATCGAAGTCGTGATAATACCGTGAATTGTAGCCCTACCTGATAAGTCCCAGAAAAACGGGGGGATAATCCTGTAATCCGGGTATTCCTCCTTTACTTTGGTATACTGATTTTCCAACCGCTTTATAAAGGGCAGTTCCAATACCTTTCCAACTGGCAATAGCTCTTTTACATCGGAAATGGTTTTTAATGGAAACCCTTTTACGTCAGAGTCTTTATCCAGAGCATACACAAATTCAGCTCCTAAAGCCGCAGCAATAATCATATTGGGCTGGATAGCCCCGACCAGCATCATGCCGGGTATCACATATTCTGCCTGGACAAGGTTGTCTTCCATATTATACAAAGGGTAATCAGGAAACTTCTTTTTGATAAAGTTGTGGCATTCTTCATCCTGTTTCATCCTGTAATAAGGGTCTAAATAATATTTTTTATTAAAAACAAACCCCCCATGTGTATGGAGCCACCCTTTTGATACGCTCGCCTGTACTTTAATCATATCGTTACAGCTATTCCTTTATGGCAAACAAAGATACCGACAACAATCTGAAAAACCATTTGATTTCCTGGAATTTATTAAATCCCTTACGCTTTCTCCGGGGGCAGGCGTTATACTATTCTTTTGAACCAATATCAGTATGCCCGGCAAAAAACACACCCGGAGGCAGGTTGTTTTCAGACAGGTTGTAAAAGAATGTACAATTTCCCCATTGGCTGGTTATAATTTTTCTGATTACCTTAGCAAGGTAATAATTTAGTGTTTAATTAGAACAGCTCGGTGAATGGAAAAGTTTGCAGTAATTGTTGCAGGAGGCTCAGGGTCAAGGATGAAGAGGGGCATTGCCAAACAATTTATTGAACTGGCTGGGAAACCAATATTGATGCATACAATTGAAGTTTTTTTCAATTTTGATAAAACTATCCAACTGGTACTTGTTATCCCTGCCGGCCAAATCAGTACATGGGAAAAACTATGCCTGGCACATAACTTTACCATAGCCCATCAAATAGCCGAAGGAGGCAGTACCCGTTTTCATTCGGTAAAAAACGGCCTCGGATTTATAGGGGACGAAGGCATTGTGTTTATCCACGATGGTGTACGGCCACTGGTAAACCAGGCTACTTTAAATGCCTGTTTGGAAATGGCTGTGGAAAAAGGCAATGCAATCCCGGTTTTGCCGGTTACAGAATCAATCCGTAAAGGGGGTAATACAAATAGTGTGGCTGCCGACCGAAATGATTACTTCCTTGTTCAAACACCACAAACATTTCATTGTAAGCTAATTAAAGATGCGTATTGCCAGGATTACAGAGTGCAATTTACCGATGATGCCTCGGTAATCGAAGCTTTTGGCGAAAGTATCCATTTGGTTGAAGGGAACAGGGAGAACATTAAAATAACTTACCCCGAAGACCTGGAATGGGCGGGTTGCTTTTTATAAATGACCAATTTCCGGGTAAGCACTAGACAACTTCAACAACAAATACAGTTATGTAATTATCTCTTATTTCTATTTTTCGAATGTTCAGGGCCTTTTATTCGACATTCGCCGATTCGTATGCCAAAAATATTTCCTGCCCCGCTACTTTTATGACGCCTTTTTTAATCTATTACACTTAAAAATGTTTTATACTTTAAATTATTGAAAACTTTAGAAACTTTTAGCACAAAAAAAGTTTCTAAAGTGTATGGAAAATATATTTTTGCAGAATGATGGATAAAAAGAATAAACATATACTTAAGAATGTAGGTGAACTGTACATGAGATATGGTATCAGAAGTGTTACGATGGATGACATTGCCAGTGAGCTAGGAATCTCAAAAAAAACACTTTATCAGCTTTTTAAAGATAAAGAGGACCTGGTAAATCAGGTTTTCGATTACTTTATGGAGAATCCCATGTTCGAGCTTACCAGGGATAAAAAAGGAAATGCAATTGACAAATTATTCTCATTGCGGAAGCATATTGCGACAGTATTAAAGAGTTATAATAATAACCTTGAATTTGACCTGAAAAAGTACTACCCCGCCCTATATAAAAAAGTTATAAAATTTAAGAAGAATAAGATCTTCGAAGATTCGGTCCAGAATATTCAGGAAGGAATATCTCAGGGCTTATTCCGTGACGGGCTTGAGGTTGAATTCATTGCAAAATTACAGGTTGGGCGTATGTTATGCACTTTCAATCCCAATTCAGGAATATTCAGCGAAAATGAGCTGTCGTTAATTGAGTTGTTTGACAAAGGAATCGACTACCACCTCCATGCAATCTGTACAGAAGAGGGCTTAAAATATTACCATAAACAATTAAACAATATTCATAATGAAAAAAATAACTAAGGCATTGCTTTTATTTATTGTTTCTGCATGGTTGGCAGGAGAAGCCATGGCTCAGGACTCCCCCACGGCCTTCTCACTTGAGGAGGCACAACAATATGCAATGAAGAATTCTTATGTCCTCCGAAATACGGGGTTAGAAATTAACAAAGCAAGGAAAAAGGTATGGGAGACAATTACCATCGGGCTGCCCCAGGTTTCGGGGTCGGCCAACTACAATAAATTCCTGAACCTCCCGGTTTCATTGATCCCGGGCGAATTTTTTGGTAAACCTGCCGGAACTTACATCCCGGTAAAATTTGGGCAGGACTATAACTCAGATTTTGGGATTACGGTGTCACAATTATTGTTCGATGGTTCATATATTGTAGGAGTAGGCTCTTCAAAAGTCTACCTTAACCTGGCTTCGCAGGCAAACGAAAAAGCTAAAATCGATATTCGCGATGCGGTAGCACAGGCTTATTACCTGGTGCTGATTGGCGAAGCAAACCTGAAGGTAATGAAGGAGAACCTTGAAAATACGCAACGCCTTTATAATGATACAAAAGCATATTACGATAACGGATTCCGTGAAGAGCAGGATGTAGACCAAATGAAACTGATGGTGAAAAGTGCTGAGAATGAGATATTAAAAGCTACCCGTGAGATTAAGATCTCAAAAGTAGTATTGAAATACACCATGGGCTTCGACCTCGATAATGAAATCATACTTAGCGATGAGCTTGATAAATTCCTGGCTCCATTACTTAAAAAGGACCCTTCAACAAGTTTTGACTACACCAGTCATATAGATTATAAATTGTCGCAAACCAATTATATGGTGTCTGAGAAGTTGCTGAGGCTTGAAAAATCGGCCTACCTCCCTAAATTAAGTGCGTTTTATAACTGGAATAAAACAGCCTACGGGAGTAATGCCAACCTTTTCAGGGCAAAAATCCCCTGGTTCAAATCATCGATGGTAGGATTTCAGTTGACCATGCCGATTTTTAGTTCGGGGCAAAAAGCTGCGAAAGTACAGCAAGCCCGTATTGACCTTGAGAAGGCAGAAAATGACAGGATCCTGGCTACGGAAACGCTTCAAAAAGAGTACCTGACAGCCTTAGCCAATATGGAATCGATGCTGGAGAAATATGAAAATGACAAAGAAAACAGGCAGCTCTCCGAAAAAATACTGAATAAGGCTAAATTCAAATTTAACAACGGTGTTACAAGTAGTACGGAATTATCGCAAATTGAAACACAATACCTCCAGTCGCATGGGGCTTATATCGTTTCAACCTTACAACTCTTACAAGCCAACCTGGCTCTTAAGAAAGCTTTAGGGAAATTGTAGAACACAAAAAAAACAACTAAAACAGACATAAAGATGAAACAAAATCTAATCATAATAATTGCCCTGCTTTTCCTGGCCTCGTGCGGCAGTACAACTGTTAAAGATGAAGCAACCAGGCATCAGGAGTTACAGCAGTACAAACAGGAACTGCATGAACTGGAACAAAAAATCAGTGTACTTGAAAAAGAACTTTCGGCAAATGCTGAAGAAGAAATAATCAATGTGAAAGTTGCAGAAATTGAAAGCCGCTTGTTCGAACATTTTATTGAAGTTACCGGAAATGTTGAGGCTGACCTGGATATTGACCTGAGCCCTGAATCAGCGGGTATAATTGAAGAGGTGTTTGCGAAAGAAGGGATGAATGTGAAAAAAGGGCAGGTTTTAGGTAAGTTGAACACCGATGCACTTCAACGCTCGCTCGATGACATGAAGATACAATTTGAGCTGGCAACCACAACTTACGAACGCCAGAAAAATTTATGGGACCATAACATAGGGTCGGAGATGCAATATTTGCAGGCTAAAACAAACAAAGAATCACTTGAAAAAAGGATTGAAGGGATACAGGCCCAAATTGATATGGCAATTATTAAGTCGCCTATCGATGGGGAGATTGACGTGGTTTACCAGGAAAGGGGGCAAATCGGGAATCCTCAAACACCTTTCGTAAAGGTGCTGAATATCAGTCGGGTAAAAATATATGCAGATGTATCTGAAACTTACCTCACAAAAATTAAAAAAGGTGATAAGGTAACCGTGGTTTTCCCTGCTCTCGACAGGGAAGTAGAGGCTTCTATATACCGCATGGGAAATACCATCGACCCATACAACCGCACATTCCGCGTAAGGGTTAACCTAAACAACAGCGACCGGATGATTAAGCCTAACCTGGTATCTGTTTTAAAAATAAGGGACTATACTGCGAAAAATGCGGTTGTTGTACCATCATTATTAATAAAAAAAGATTTTAAAGGTGACTTTACCTACATTGTTGATTCGTCAGGCGGTAAAAACAAAGCCAAAAAGGTATATGTAAAACCCGGGGTATCCAATAATAATATAACCGAAATAGTGGAAGGGCTGTCAGCAGGGATGCAGATAATTACCGAAGGGTATACTCAAATTGTTGACGGATCAATAATTCGGTTTTAGGCTTCCCATAGGCCAAATACCATAAATAAATATAAAAATGGTTAAGGATAAGAAAACAAATAATATACAAAATATTCAGCGCAGGTTCGGGCCTACCTACCTGGCATTGAAAAATAAGACTACCATTTATATCCTGACAGCTGTTGTGGTTTTGTTTGGGATTTTTTCGTACCAGCGGATGCCACGTGAGTTAATGCCCGAAATTGTAGTACCATACATTTTTGTGCAAACTCTTTACCCGGGGAACTCGCCCATTGATATCGAGAACTTTATTACCCGCCCCATAGAACAGGAACTAAAGGGCATGCAGGGGGTGAAGAAAGTATCTTCAGCATCTTATCAGGATGTAAGCTTGATTGTAGTTGAGTTTAACACCAACGTACCTGTAAAAGATGCTTTACAAGATACCAAGGACCGGGTTGATAAATCGTTATCGGAATTACCAAACGACCTTGAACGGGATCCTATGGTAAAGGATATCGATTTCTCAGAATTCCCGATTATGAATGTCAACCTTTCGGGGGATTTCAGTATGAAGGACCTGAAGAAATATGCCGAATTGCTTCAGGATGAATTTGAAAGCCTTAATGAAGTTTCAGAGGCAAATATCAGGGGTATTGACGAAAGGGAGATACAGATCAATGTTGACCCATACAAGCTTGAGGCACACGGGATGACTTTTGAAGATATCTCTCTTGCCATTCGGTCTGAAAATATTACAATAGGGGCCGGCGAATTTACTTCAGACCAAACCCGCCGGATAATCCGTACTGAAGCCGATTATAAAAATATAGGGCAGATAGCCAATACCATTATTAAGGTAAACATGGGCAAACCGGTTTATATCCGCGATGTGGCAACTGTTGTTGACGGCTATAAAGAGAGGTCGACTATTGCAAGGCTGGACGATAAACCTGTGGTTACATTATCAATTACCAAAAAATCAGGCGAGAATATTCTGGATGCGTCCGATAAGATATTGCAGACTATTAAAGATCAAAAAGACAAAGGGTTTATTCCCAAAAACCTGGAAGTGGTCGTTACCGATGATACTACCCATTATATAAGGAATGAAATTAATAACCTGGAAAACAGTATTATCCTGGGGATGATTTTAGTAATATTTGTTTTGTTCCTGTTCCTCGGATTCCGTAATGCACTATTCTCCGGATTAGCCATCCCTTTGTCAATGTTCCTCTCATTTATTATCCTGGAACAGAGTGGGGTAACATTGAATAATATGGTGCTCTATGGGCTCATCCTCGCACTGGGGATGTTGGTCGACAATGCCATTGTGGTAGTTGAGAATGTTTACAGGTTGCACAGCCAGGGGTATTCCATCTTGTTGGCAACCAAAAAGGGGGTAAGTGAAATTGCTTTCCCGATTATCACATCGACATTAACCACTCTGGCGGCGTTCTTCCCGCTTTTACAATGGGAAGGGATCGTTGGGCAATTTATGAGTATCCTCCCAAAAACATTGATTGTTGTGCTGGCATCTTCGCTTTTTGTGGCTTTAATATTGAATCCGCCTTTTATTGCATTATTCATGAAGATTGATGATATAAGGAAAAAAGCCGATTGGAAAATATCATTTAAAAGAGCCGGGGTTTTAGCAGCCATTGCTGCCTTATTTTATCTGGGGAAAGTATACCTGCCCGGGAATATTTTAATGACCATCGCCCTGTTGTTGGTGCTGAATATAATTTTATTCCGCCCTTTGGCACGCTGGTTCCAAACAAAATTTCTGGTATGGCTTGAAAATTTTTATTCGCGGCAGTTAAAGTTTGCCCTTACAGGGTATATGCCGATTGTTTATTTTGCCGGGACTATTTTGTTACTCGTCTTTTCTGCCTTGTTCTATTTCGGCAGCCAGCCCAAAGTTGTGTTCTTCCCAAATACCGACCCGCAAACAATATATGTTACCATGGAACTACCTTTAGGCACTTCCATTGAAAAAACAGATGAGGTTTCGCGTGAGGTTGAGAAGATTATTACTACAACAATCGCCCCGTTCAGGCATATTGTGAAATCGGTAACTACCAATGTCGGGAACGGCAAAGGGGGTTTATTTGAAAGCGATAATAGCCCCAACAAGTCGTTAACCATGGTCTCATTCGAAGAATATAAATTAAGGGGGGGGATCAGTACAGCTAAAATAATGCAGGATATATCAAACAACCTGGATGGTTTTGTGGGGGCAAAAATTTATGTTGAGAAAGATGATAAAGGACCCCCTGTGGGAGCCCCTGTCAACATTGATGTGTCGGGTGATAAGTTTGACGAATTGATTCGAATCTCCAATGATTTTATCCGGTTAATTGAAGATGACAACATTGCCGGTATTGATGAACTGAAATTAAATATTAATGTGAACCAACCTGAAATGTTGGTGAAAGTCAACCGCGAACGAGCCCGCCTTTACGAGCTCACTACCCAACAGGTGGCACTGGCTTTCAGGGATGCACTCTATGGCCTCGATGTAGGTAATTTTAAAGAAGGCGAAGATGAATACGATATATTCCTTCGCCTGGGTGAGAAATACCGGAATGACGTATCGACCTTAATGAACCAGAAATTATCGGTCAACGGAAGCAATATCCCGATTTCGGCAGTGGCCGACTTTGAGTATTCTACAACCTACGATAAGATCAGCCGGGTTAACAACAAGCGGGTTATCACTATCTCTTCGAATGTGAAAGAAGGCTACAATGCCAACCAGATAAACCAGCGTATCCGCCAGGTATTGGCCAACTATAAAATGCCAAACGGTTATAATTATGCCTTTACCGGCGAACAACAAGAGCAGGATGAGAGTACCAACTTCCTTATGTTTGCAATGCTGGTAGTTATTGCACTGATTATGCTTATCCTGGTTACGCAGTTTAACTCATTCATCCGCCCGGCAATCATTATTGCCACTGTGGTATTCAGTACCATTGGGGTTTTCCTGGGCCTGGGGTTCTTTAAAATGGAATTTGTAATAATTATGACTGGTATCGGGATAATTTCGCTGGCAGGTATCGTGGTAAATAATGGCATTGTACTTATCGACTATATTGACCTGTTGCGCAAACGTAAACGCGAAGAATTAGGCTATAGCGAAAAAGCATTCCTGCCTCCCGAAATACAGATCGACACTTTGGTTGAGGCCGGGAGGACAAGGCTGCGGCCGGTACTGCTTACGGCTATAACTACCGTCCTCGGTTTGTTGCCTCTGGCCATCGGATTAAATTTCGACTTCTTTGGCTTGTACACTAATTTCAACCCCGATTTTTCAATGGGCGGTGAGAGTGTTGCCTTTTGGGGGCCAATGTCGTGGACAGTTATTTTCGGGCTTACATTTGCTACTATCCTGACACTGCTGATAGCACCGGTTATGTATATGCTCACTATCAGGATTAACTACCGTATTAAGAAATGGACAGGCACCTTACCTGAATCGAACATAATCGATCCGGGGGAAAAGGGCATTGTGCCAAAAGGCAAAAGTTGAGCAACGTCATAATAAGGCTGGACAATAAAAAAAAGTAAGCATAGCCATAGCTACGTGAGTCTTTTTATTGTGAAGGGAAAACAGAAAAGGACGATACCTGGTGCGTCACTTTATGCGTGACACGGCACTACTATATAAACCCGGAGCTGTAAAATTGGTAGGCAGGCTTTGGCTTACTTCTGTTTGTCCTTGATTTCCTGCACTGTTTTAAGGATCTCCATCAATACCGGATTTTCAGTCGAAGCATTTCTCATCTCCTCTCTCCTCAAACCGAACTTCGTATCAAACCGTCCCAATATTAAAGAAAAAGCAAAGAATAGCAGGATCATTACCGGGTAGGAAACGAACCTGTTTTCATCCAGTAAATTCCTGATTGAAGAGTCGTTAATTGAATTAAGGAACACAAAAGCAATCATTGCAAAGTTGAGGTATCCGATATACATCCTTGCCCTGTCAACATAGATTTTCCACCTGACGAAGGCCTGTTTGTTAAACTTTATGCCAAAGAGTTTCATCTGTTTTATTTTTTTTGATATTGAAGTTGTTTAAAGTTAAACCGGGAATATACTAAAAACCATCCATCTCAATTACAGTATACAGTGAGTTTTATTTCCGATTCACTGCTTCCCGGCACACTAAGTGGAGTGTGCCGGATTTTGAAACAACTAATTCTCAAGATATTATAATGTTTCGTTCCGGTCTTTCGCCACCTGTCTGCGTGCCACGCACAGGCAGATCGTGTGCAATATCAGGTGCATAAATGTATTGGTAACCCAAACGCTCCAATAATTCTATGGCAAATTCTTCTATTGTATTTTCTGTTATTCGTGTCATTTGTCTTGAACAGGATTTTTATTGATTGCAGGATGGTCAAGATTAAATTCTTTTTTTAACCGTATATGGATCACATGGAAAAGTGGGGGGGGTGTATCTTTTTATCAATGATAGATAATCTGTTGACCGGCCTACGAGGGTTTTGATTTAGAAAACAAGGGAGTAAATAAGGGCAGGCACTGGTAAGCAATCCTGTTTGACGATCCCGATTTTCGGGAGAGGAGTTTGATTGCGTAGCATTTACGATCCGTAGTTTTCTATCAAAAGCA
>UOEP01000163.1_pt1 | contig 28675 bp, 16 predicted proteins | sample 1989931 | NCBI WGS metagenome assembly UOEP01 (sample SAMEA4712198, study PRJEB27164) | hydrothermal vent metagenome | biome: marine basaltic hydrothermal vent biome; feature: marine hydrothermal vent; material: mineral | place: Pacific Ocean | collected 2011-06-14/2011-07-23 | depth 1691 m
ATTTTGGAGTAAGAATTTCATTCTGTTTATTTAAACCTATGCACTTCCAGTGCATAGTGATTTAGTCTTCATCCTTCATTCTTCATTCTTCATTCTTCATCCTTCATCCTTCATTCTTCATCCTTCATCCTTCATTTTTAATCTTTCATCCTTCATTTTTAATCTTTCATCTTTCATTTTTAATCTTTCATCTTTCATTTCTCATCCTTCATCTGTATCCTATTCATTGTGTTTTGCATCAATTCCCAAAAATATAAAATATATTTCGCCATCTTATTTTTCAAGATGTTTTTCTCACGGAATATATTTTATATCTCTTAGTGTGGTGGCAAGAAATTGCTCTTTTTGGTTTTTTTGTTACTTGGTATAAAAACGAGTTTGCGTGATTAAATAAACTTCTCCCTCTTTTGCAGGTTATAAAGCCCGAAAAGGATGCTCACTATTATCCCGGCAGAAAGGAAAATCCGGTTTTTGATAATTACCCCCTCCCATATTATTTCATTAAAATTGTTCGGGATATTGAATGGGTTTAAAAAAATATTCCACTGCGAACGCTCGAGGGCATCAGTTAAAACGAATAAAGCAATTCCGATCAGAATCATTACTGCAGCAGTACCGTAACCATTCTTAATAACCGAAGAAAACATAAAAGACAGGCTGCCAAGGAAAATTACAGGGAACATTAATTGCCCTGCAATTTCAAATGTGTTTACCGGAGCCAGGAAAATGGAAGAGAGCCAGGAAAACAAAATAAGCAATATGAATATTAACAGGTAAGTTATCAGTAACCGTAGCAACCATATCTTATAGCGGTAATTCGGGATTCCGAACAATATTTCAAGCATTCCGGCATCTTCATCATTTTGTATTCCAAATATTGTTGGATAAAAAATCAGGATTGTTCCCGGGAAAAGCAAAATGCCATATACAGAGGATTCATTTAAGGTATTGCCATTGTAAACAAATAGGAGCGAAACCCCAATGAAAAACCCTAATGAGAACAAAAAGAACCATATAAACCGGCCTGCAAAAATTATTTTCATGTTATACTTTACCATTTTAACAACGATAGCCGGTATATCCTGTAATTTATTTGATGGTTTCATTTTAAACACATTTACTGTCAATATAAAATAATATTAGCTTATCCCCTTCAGCAAACACAAATAGGCATCCTCAAGATAGGGCTGGACGGGGATTGCACCTTCAACAGGTTTTTCAGATGAGATACACCTGACTTTGATGTTCTCCCCTTCGCGCATGTGGTGGACAACCATTTGTTTATTGGCAAAATCATCGAATTCGCGGGCAGGGATTGTGAATGACCAAACGAAACCTTTGCCAAGAGACATCATTTCCTGTGGCGTCCCGGTAAATTTAACTTTTCCTCTACTGATGACTGCCACCCGGTTGCACGAACTCGAAATATCTTCAATGATATGTGTCGAGAAGATAACGATTCTTTCGCGGCTCAACTCAACCAACAGATTCCTGAAGCGGATACGCTCACGTGGGTCGAGCCCTGCCGTTGGTTCATCAACCACCAGTATCCTGGGGAGGTTCAGCAATATCTGGGCGATCCCGATGCGTTGCTTCATCCCTCCTGAGAAAGAGCTGATCTTTTGAGTCTTTTTATCATATATATGGACTGCCTTTAATACAAATTCCAGCCGTTTTTCCCGGGTCTCTTTCCCGCTGATTCCTTTTAGAATAGCCTGGTAATCCAGGAATTCCCATGCTGTCATGTTTTCATAAGTGCCAAACTCCTGGGGCAGGTAGCCAATTAAACCCTGTAGTTCTTCCCTGTATTTTTGTGTATCCAAACCATTGATATGTATCTTCCCGTAGCTTTGGTCAAGAATCCCGCAAATAATACGCATCATAGTTGATTTCCCTGCGCCATTCGGCCCGAGTAACCCGAACATTCCGGTGCCAATATCCATAGAAACGCTGCTTAAGGCTTTAAAAGGGTTCCTTCGTTTGCCAATAACCGGTATTTGCCTCACCAGCCGGAAATACCCTCTTCGTAGTGTGCCAAACCTACCCGAAATCCTGTCGATGTTAATATTTTTGCGGGTCAGGTATTCAGAGGTTACATATACGGCCAGGCAAAGCAGCCAAATAATGGCAACAAGGATTACCATGCCGGGGTTATCCCATTTTTGATAAAATACCAGGAGGAATACCAGTGGAGTAGCCCATATAATGATGCCCCTGGCCACTTTCCGCAGTTTAAGGAAAACCTTTTCCCCACTGGATTCATATTTATTTAAAAGCACCTTTTCGGCAGGTTCCCATACGAGCAGCAGCATAAAATAGGCAAAATGAGAAAGGACAAACATCCAAAAGTTGTTTTCAATATATATAAAAATAAAGAAGAGGAGAAACCCCAACAAAGGTATCTGCCAGGTCAAATCATAAAAATCGCGGGCTTTTTTATAATCTCTTTTTAACCCTGCCCGTTCACGTATTTTAAGCCCTCCTTTCCATTCTCTTTCGAAGCGGCTGCTGCGGCCGTATATTTTTACCAGGTTACGGATTTCAATTTTTATCGGTTCATTGTCACCAATCAGTTTCAGTTTTGCCTGCCTTAAACTGGCCATTATAAAATAGGTAACGCCTGGGATCAGGAGCACTAACAGTACGATGTTTAGCAATTGCCACACAAAACTATCCACTTCATAATAAGTGTAGGCAATTCCTGCAATGAACAGCCCCCCATGGAGTATTTTAATTTTCCAGTTGAGCGAATTTATCCAGTTGAGCGAATTTTCAAGCCCTGCATAAAGAGTCGGGATAAAAATTAAAGTAAGCACAGTGCTTAATGCCAATCCTCCGATAACGGTGATTGCAAAAGGAGCCCCTATGGCACCGACATATTCCGCCTGTCCCATTGCCAGAGGGAACATTGCCACTATTGTAGTAATTGCTGTAATCAGGATGGGGCGGACACGTGATAACCCGGCTGTCATTAAAGCCCGCGACCTCCTGAAGCCCCTTTTTCGGAGGATGTTGGTAAAATCGATTAAAATAATGCCATTGTTGACCACGACCCCCAGCAAGATCAGGAACCCTGTAAGGGTATTTGCATTGAAAAGGCTGTTTCCCGTAAAAATTAAAGCCAGGAAAGAGCCGATTGCTGCCAGAGGGATTGAAAACATCAGGACGAACGGTGTTGATACTGATTCGAAAACCGATGCAAGCACCATTAGAATGAGGACAAAAGCAGCTGCAATCAGGAAGTAGAATTCATTTAGTTCATTTTCTTCATGAATCACTTCAACAGCAACTCCGGATGGGAGTTTATATGCACCGACAATTTCATCGACCTCTAAGCGGTAAGCCTCTAATAGGTCTTTTGATTCTTCTGATTCGCCTACAAAACGGTAAGTTACTTCAATTTGTTTCTCCTGATTGACCCGGGTAATACTCGACATCCCTTCGGCATAGATTATTTCAGCTAAGTCCTGAAGGTCGTATAAACTCCCTGCCTGGCTGCTTATCTGCAACGAACGCAGGTCGTCTATGTTTTTATCCTGTTTTTCTTCGGCATCCTGTTCTTTAATAGTAATTTCATATTCTTTGTTGCCCTGTTTAAATTTTGTACCCGAATTAAATTCTTTTGAGAACGAGTTTAACTCTGAAGAGATATTATTGAGCGTTACACCATATTCAGTCAACAGCATTTGGTTAAAAAGGAGGTGTACTTCGGGGCGGTTTGAAGCAACGCTAACATTAGCGTTTCGGATTGATTCAAGGTTTTCAAGGTAATATTCAAGGTCTTCGGCAACCCCCTGCATTATTTTGAAATCTTCGCCTTTAATCACAATCCTTTCCTGGTTGGAGCCGATTCCCATGAGGCGGCTGAAATTTTCAGTGGGATTATTCCTTCCGCGCCCTCTGAAGCTTTGCCCCGAAGCCGGTTGTGTCATTGTTACATCAGCATTGTTTATGCCGGTTACTTTCGACTCAACTTCCGATTTTATTTCGGCTACCTTCCGCCCGGCAATCTTTTCAAAGTTTTCTTTAAGCGTAATTGTAACGACCGCTTCTTCTTCCTGTATTTTGGAAATAACATCTTCTTTTTCAGCAATATCTTTAACCCTGTCCTCCACCTCTTTTACAACCAGGTCGGTAGCTTCAAGGGTCGAACCTGTTGGCATGGCCACATAAACATTAAAATGGTTTTCGTCTACCTCCCGAAGATTGTTGACACTAACTGCCAACACAATAAAAGTGGTAATGAAAAAAAGCACCAGTGCCCCAACGATGGTTCGTGCCGGATTCCGCAAACTGCCTTTCAGCAACAAGATATATATTTGAATGAGCCGGTTGTTTGTGGTTACTTTTTCATAAAAAATATTGTGCGCCCTACTCCTTTCCAACAGGTAATGCGTTGCCATCGGGATAAGCAGCAATGCAACCAGCAATGATACGAGCAGGGTGGAAATTATAGAAACGCCAATGTGGGTTCCTATAATTTTTATCATGTATTCCGAAGAAAATATAAAAGGCAGGAAGACGATTATGGTGGTTAGGGTAGCGGCTAAGATAGACCTCCATACTTCTTTTGTCCCCTGCACGACTGCCTCGGTTGGACTCATGCCCTTACCCGAAAGGCGGTAGATATTTTCTAAAACTACAACACTATTGTCGAGGAGCATACCAATGGCAAGAGCCATACCAACCAGGGTGAGGCTGTTGATGGAGATACCAAAAGCATAAAAAAAGTTGAATGCCGTGTAAACCGAGATCGGGATTGCCAGCGCAATAAATGAAATAATCCGCAGGTTCTTTAAAAACATCCAAAGGACAAAAATGGCCAGAAGACCGCCAATCAGTGCCAGCCGGATAATCTGGTTTATGTTTTCCTCCATTGTTTCAGCCAGGTTTGACTGGACAACGATAAGGATATCTTTTGATTCGAGTTTTTTGTTCAATGCGGCAATTACTTCATTCGCTTTGTGCGAAAGGTCGATAAGGTTTGACTGAGAGTCGCTGACCAATAACACTGAAACGGCATCTTTCCCATTTACCCGGCTGTAAGTTGTCTCTTCTTTTGCGCCAAAATATACTTCAGCCACATCTTTCAATAATATAGGTCCTTCGGCCAGTTTTATATTTTCAATGTCGCTTATACTATTGTATTCTGCCGAAACATGTACAAAAAATTGTTTCTGAAAATCGTGTAAATACCCGCAAAAAGTCCGGGTTTCTGAGTTTCGGGACAACGCCTCCCTTATTTGTGAAGGTGTAATACCGTATGCTTTGCAGGCATTCATATCGAGCAAAACCTCGATGGATTTTTCTTTCCCCCCATAGACATTTACAGAGGCAACCCCGTCAATATTCTCCAGTTCATTTTTAATTTCCTGGTCAACAATATTCCTTACCCTGTCGACCCCTCCTGACCCTCTCACCTGCAATTCCATAAACTGGTTGGTAAGTTGCCTGATATTTACTTTTGTGACGGTTACCATAAAGTTATCATCCAGGTTGCTGCTTACCTGGCCGATTTTCTGCTGAAGTTTCAGGTAGGTATATTTGGAATTGATATTTTTTTTGAAATTAACGGTAATAGTAGCCTGCCTGCTATTTATGAACGACTCCGTACTTTCAATCCCCTCCATGGTGCCGATTGCTCCTTCAATTGGGACGACAGCCTGGTTCTCCATATAATTCGGGTCAACCTCGATCCGGGAACTAATTTGAACGAACAACATGGGAAGTTCGGCATCGGGCATCAATTCAACAGGCAGCCGTTTGTACGAGACGTACCCCAGCATGGTGAGCCCGAGAAACAACATGCTAATAAAAACTTTCCTGTTTATGATGAATTTCATTTATTCCTTTTTTTTATGGAACACTGTTGACGCCGATTAAACAGTCCCTACGGATTCTTAATAAAGAGGCTCCTGAATCGGTCCAGGATGTCGTACATACATGGAATTACCACCAGGGTCAACAGGGTTGATGTGACTAGCCCGCCAATTACAGCCAGTGCCATTGGCGCCCTCAACGAAGCACCCTCCCCAAATCCAAAAGTAAGTGGCAACAATGCCAGTATTGTTGTTAAGCTGGTCATAATAATAGGCCTTATGCGTTGCTGCCCTGCCAAACGTATTGCTTCGCCCCTGCTTTCCCCATCCCTTTTCAGTTGGTTGATCCTGTCCACAAGGATAATCGAGTCGTTTACGGCAATTCCTACCAGCATAATGATACCGATGATTGCCATAATATTCAGGGCATCACCCAGAATAAAGAAGGTAAGGATACTCCCAACTACCGCAAGAGGAATTGTAAGCAGGATCGTAAATGGGTGGATGAGCGACTCAAACTGGGAGGCAAGTACCATGTAAACCAGTACGACCGACAGTAATAAAGCAAAACTGAGGTTCTGCAATGACTCCTGCCGTTTCTCTTCTTCCCCCGTTACCTGAATCCTGTAGTCGGGAGGCAGAGTAATAGTGCTGACGGCCTTCCTTACCTCTTTTGAGACATGCTCCAACGCCAGCCCTCTGCTCATCTGAGCCGTCACCTTCCCAATCCTGTTCTGATTCCGCCTGAAAATTTCTTTAGGAGAAACGCCATAACTAATATCGGCTACTTCCGTTAAACGGAACAGTTGTCCTCCCGACCGTATGGAAAGCTGTTCGATTTCTGATAAGCTACGTTCGGGCAGTTTGATGGTAATATCGTGCATTTCGCCGTTCTTTTCCAGTTGCCCGGCATTCTTCCCTTCCAGTTGTTCCTGAATCTGGGAGATGATGGTATTTACAGAAAGGTTGTAAATCGCAGCCCGCTGGCGGTCGATCTTCACCTCAACCTCGGGAGCCCCCGACTCAATGGAGGTTTGGACATTATAAAGCCCGGGGATATTCGCCATTTTCATTTTGACCTCTTCGGCGAGGCTTTCTATCTGATCCAGGCTTTCGCCTCTGACTTCAACAACAACGGGTGCTTCATCGGTGCCTAAAATTGATTTTAAAGCACTCTCTTCTTTCGAATAACTAACCTCTAGCCCTGGAATCCCTTTGGTGAACCGGCCAATTACAGCTATTACATCATCGGAGTCCATCTGTGAATTTTTGCTTAAAATAATTTTTATTTCGGCAGTGTTCTCTCCTTCAAATACCGACAGGATATCGCTTTCAATACCTGAGCCTGGCCCTGTATGGCTGTATATTTTGTCAAGGTTTTCACCCAGGTAACCGGCCAGGGTTGATTCTATATTCTTTACTGTCGATTCGGTCCTTTCCAGTTCAGTGCCTTCAGCAAGTTTTAGTTCAACGGAAAGTTCTTTGGTTTGGGTTTGCGGCATAAATTCAGTCCCGATGAATGGAATCAGCAACAATGAGCCTGCTATCAGGGCAATGGCAATAATGATAATAAGCCATTTGATTTTAAGTATTTGTGTCAGGAAATTTCCGTACCAGCTCATTTTTATTGACTTCCTCCCGACAGGCGATGGTTTGTTTTTATAAAAGCGGTGGTACATTACCGGGATTAAGAAAATGGCAACAGCCAGCGACGACAAAAGTGAGAATGCTACTGTCCACGCCTGGTCTTTGAATAATTCGCCCGAAGCACCGTGGAGGTAAACAATAGGCAGGAACACAATAATTGTTGTAAGGGTGGAAGCTGTAATTGCCCCGCCTACCTGGGAGGTACCGGTTATTGCAGCCTCTTTTACATTCATACCATTTTCATGGTTCCTGAAAATATTTTCAACAACCACAATGGCATTATCCACCAGCATCCCTGCACCCAGTGCCAGCCCTCCAAGGGTCATAATGTTTAAGGTGAGGTGGTTAAAATACATCAGGTTGAATGTTGCTATAATGGAAATTGGAATTGCAACACTAATAATTATGGTTGCCCCCATCCTCCTCAGGAAGAGGAATAATACAACAATTGCAAGGAGGATACCTATTAAAGCTGTCCTTTCGACTTCTGAAATGGCGGAACTGATAAATTTCCCCTGGTTGCTTACAACCGTTAGTTGGTAACCCGGCAGTGCTTTCCTGATCTGCCCGAGGGTTTTATTGGCCTGTTCAACAGCTTTGACGGTATTGAATTTTGTCTCTTTATAAATTGAAAGCCCAATGCACCGCTTGCCATTTATCCTGACAATATTGGCAGGGTCTTTATTTGTGAAACTAATGGTGGCAACATCTTTCAGGAATATTGGCGCTTTTTCGTTGGTTTTCCTTTCGGCAGCTGTTGGTGCAACAGGCTCATAACCGATAATGAGGTTCTCAAAATCATCGACCGTTTCAAGCAGGCTTACCCCTTTTATAATATATTGCAGCCCCATTTCGCTGATTCTCCCACCCGATACATTCCTGTTAAAATTCTCAATTTTCTGACTGATAGCATCCAGCGTAAACCCGAATGCATCAAGCCGGTAAGGGTTTGTTTTGATAACGACCTCTCTTTCTTCCTGCCCCGACAGTTCTACTTCTGCAATCCCTTCGAGCCTCACGAGTTCGTTTCGGATATAATTTTCTGCCACCTTCCGGAGGTCATTCATGTCGTCAACCCCGGGATGAGTCAATCCGACCAAAAGGACAGGGGACGTATTGGGGTCGTGCCAGGTAATTTCCAGGTTGTCGATATCTGAATTTTGCATGAGGGTATTGAGTGCTTTTTGCAAATCGAGGAAAGCTTCGTCCATGTCTTTGCCCCAGGTATATTCAACGGTTATTTGTGCCGAGCCCACTTTTGTAACCGATGTTACCTGAATAACATCCTGCTGCCTGATGGCAAGAGCTTCGATATTTTCAACGAACTGTTTTTCCATCTCTTCGGGAGGGCGTTCGCCGGATTCTACCTCCACAAAAATACGGGGGGAATTCAGGTCGGGGAATAGGTCGACACCCAGCTTGTTGTAGGATATATAGCCCAAAAGTACTACCCCCAGTACCACCATCAGGATAGTGACCGGGTGGTCGACAGAAAATCGGGTTAGTTTCTTCATAATGCGTTATATATTAAGATATTGACAGATGGAGTGTTAACGTATGACTTTTACTTTCGAGCCGTTTCGAAGAGTTTCAAAGCCCTTTACCACAAGGCGGTCGTTAAATTTCAGGCCATCAATAACCTCAATCATGCCTTCATTTTCAATCCCTGTTGTTATCCGGCGTTCACGGGCAGCACTCCGCTCAACAATATATACCAGTTTACCCCGGCTGGTTGCTACCACTATGTCTTTCGGAATAACTATTACATCATTCTTTTTTGAAATAATAATACCGGCTTTTACAAACATGCCCGGGCGCAATTTCAGTCCGGGGTTATTAATTGAGATGTTGCCCTTAAATGTCCGTGTTTCAGTGCTGATTGCCGGCGACAGGTCGGCAACGGTGGCATGAAGCGTATCGTTGGGAAGGGTATAACTTGTTACCCATACTTTTTGGCCTGTCTTCACATCGGCAAGGTTTTTTTCCGGTAGGTTAATTTCCATATACATCTTATTGTAGCTCATCAGGCTGGCCATTAATACACCGCTGGCAACCCGTATACCGGGAGTATAATAAGGCAGGTCCACAATAATCCCGCTAAAGGGAGCAACTATTTTCATGTTTTCCAGCTTGATTTTTGCTATTTCGTATTCATATTTTGCATTGGTTAGCGAAATTTCGGAATTGCGTAGCTCCCTCAGGGTAACCCCGCCTTTTTTGTACAACGATTTCTGCTTTTCATATTCCTGTTCCGAAATTTCCAGGTTTAGCCGTTTTGATTCAATAGCAATGCTGTTGACATACTCCTCGTCTTCCAGTTTAATAATCTCCTGCCCTGCCTTTACTTTACTGCCCAATTTAAACAGGCTGCCTGTTGCCGGGTTTTTCAATAAGTTGTATTTGCCAGCCACCTCCGAATTTAATTCGGCTTCGAAGGTAGCGTTTACGGTTCCGGTGGTATTAATTATTTTTCGGATAGTCTGAGGTTTGATATCTTCAACTGAAACCGGGACAGCCAGTTCTGTTTCTTCACTTTGATTTTGATTGTTGCAACTAACTATTGCCACAAAAGCAATAGCAATCATTAGGATACGTATCGATTTCATTTTGTTTTCAGGTATTAATTGTGTCCAATATATAATTCGCCGGGTAAAATTGCTTCCCCTTTTATAAAATCGTAAAGAGTCTGTATTTTTAAATTGAGCAATTCAATTTTATAGTTGATAAGAGATTGGTAATATGCTATTTTTTTTTCTGAAAGCTGTGTTTGGTACAGGTTCAGGTCCATCCCGGTCAGGTCGCCGTTTTCGTACCTTTCCAGGTTAATCTCATAGGTTAGCTGCGCATTTTTTTCGTTTTGCCTGGCAATTTCAATCTGGTTCAGCTGGTTTTTCAAACTCCTGTAAACCTGCCTGATGCTAATAATGATTTGATTTTTTTCATCGTCCAGGCTAAGTTCCTGTGTTTTTATTGTAGCCTCCTGGGCTTTAATACGTGCCTTTTTTTCGCCCCAGTCGAACAGAGGGATATTAAACGAAAGGGCAACCTGAGGGTTTTTTGTAGGGTTATCATAAACCTGGTTCAGCTTTTCGTTATCGCCGATAATCCCAAAGGTTAAATTAATATCGCCTCTGAATTCATTCAATGCTTTCGTCCTGATCAGTTCGAATTGGCTCGATTCGATATCAATTTCCCGCTGTCGCAGTTCCATCCGTGAACTTAACCCATGGGCGATAGCCTTTTGCAGGTCTACAGGTACGGGGTTTGCAGCCACATCGGCCAATACCATAACGTCTTCCATTAAGTCCATACCAATGTTCAGCTTCAACCGGTCTTTTGCATTTTCATAATCAACCTCACGGTTTTGAAGGGTCGATTTAGCCGTTGCCAGGTTCAATTCTGCCTGGTACAATTCTTCTTTGGCTGCCAGGCCTGCTTCAACTTTGTTTTTTATGATGTCGTAACTTTTTTGTGTATTTGCCAATTCATCCTTTGCAATACTCTTGTTCATCTGCGCCATGTACACATTGAAGAAATACTGTGTGACGCTTTTTTCAAGGTTCAGGCGCTGGATGGCATAACTGATATTGGCATTTTCGTAGTTTAATTCCAGCTCTTTCAATTTCATTTTAAGCTTGTTGTAAGTAAAAACAGGCTGTTTAAGGTTCAGGTACAGGTTGTTTGTAAAAGCTTTGTTTTTTGATAAATTATTCTGGAAGGTAGAATTGCTGTTTTGCCATCCAAACCTGTTGATCAGCGAAATGGTGCCATCCGTTACCAGGATTGGTTGTTCTACCCTGAAAGAGGCATCTGACGAAAATGTTTCATTGGTGTACCATTGAGAATACCGGTTGTCGAACCTACGTGTATTTGAATAATTAACAGGGGAGATATCAAAGCTGAACCTCGATTTTAAAGCCGCCCTTTGTGCAACCAGGTTTTGTTGGTAGCGTTCGAGGTTCAGTAGCGAACGTTTTATATCCGGGCTGTTGGTTTCTGCAAACCGAAGGGCTTTTTCAAGGGTTAAAACCTCTTGTGCCTGTAGTGTAAAGATGCCAAACAATACGAATAAAGTAAGGCAGAATTTGTTTGTGCAGCTTTTTGATAGTAGTGTATTCATATTCCTTGTTTAGTTGTTTACTATAGCTTGACTAATTTTACGGCATCGGCAAATACAACGCGAAGTTTTGATTTATCCGAAAGTTCTATTTTTGCAATTCCGGGAGAGAAATAGTACGACCCGATCAGGTTCCAGCCGGATTCGGCATTATTGATTTCGAGGGTTTGTTGTTCTACGCCGTCATCGTGATAAATTGTAAAAGTATATTCGCCTTCTTTCCCACCTCCATGCCTCCTGAAACTCCTCTCTTTGTAGACGTAGTAATACACATCGTAATACGAAGCTTCTTTCACCGGTACATTCCAGGTTGCCTTCTGGTTGCCTTCGCCTGACTTTATATAGTATGCCGACCTGATGTATTTCCCGTAATAACCGGAGTTGGTGGTGTTGGTCCATTTTGAAGGAGGCCGCCAGGGGACAAATCCTGAATATTTCCCCTCTGTTTCATTGTCTTTAAGCAACCATTTCTGTAAAAGGCTGCTGGTGGTATTTCCCGTAACTTCAAAACCCGGGTCTTCATTATCCAGGATTATCTCGTTTGGTTCGAGCAAGGATACGGGTTTTTCAGAAACCACCTCCTGTTCAACAGGTTTTACTTTGCCGTCTTCTTCTATTTTTGTGAACCGGTGTATGATAAGTTGCGGGATATTTCTTGAAGTAAGCGTGTTGATAGAAAGCATCCTTGGCTCGCTGTTTAGCAGGTAGCTTACCTCTTTGGTTTGATGGGCATCCAGGTAAAGTATTTTGTTTATCTGGTTATTGGGGTTAGGGGTGCCTCCAAAGCCTCTCCGCATTCTTCCGGGGCCGTTGCCAACCCTGAATACAAGTTTTATAATCCCTTCATAATCTGACATATTCGAGGCTTTAAATGAAACCATGGTTTTCATCTGCCCGCCTGATTTAACTTTTACCGCACTGATTGGCGAAATAAGGTATTTGGGCAAACCGGTTTTTTTAAACCATGTATCCATAAACGGTGTTAATTCAATTCCAAATTCCTCGTTTACCATTTTGTCAAACTCATCGAAAGAGATAGTTTTGAATTTTGACCTTTCCAAAAGGCGTTTAAGGAATAATTTGAATTTAGCTTCTCCCGCTTTGGTTTGTATCAGGTTGAAAAGCACATCGCCTTTTAGTTTAATAATATTATCAATGATCTTACGCTGTTCCGTATCGGCAAGTAATTCGGCAAATGTTTTGCTTTGCAATGCCATATTGGCTTCCTCGTCTTCATTGCCGCCACTCATATTCCGTATAAAAGCCGAACGCATACTGGTTGTACCCTGGCTTTTCAGGTATGCTTCAAAAATACGGTTGATTACCGGCCATGTATCAGACCTTATATTGTTTTGGAAATTATATAATTCAGGGAATATAAAATACGGATTGGCATTTTCTTCTGCTTCAAAACTACCTCCCATAACCATCCTGAAACTCGGCCGCCCTTCATCCCTGGTAAAATTACTAAGGAAGCTGTTTAGTGCCCTTTCCTGGTATTCTTCTTCTGAAAGGCTCTCCTTCCGTTGTTTCGCCCGTTTTTTTTCGCGTTTTATGCGTGTGCCGAAATCAGACTCTTTCAACAAATAACCCTTCTCCTGTAATAAAACCTGTTCTGGTTGGATATATTCCTGTGCAGAGGTCCAAATCCTCTCAAACGACTTGAACTGGGCAGGGGTTTCAACAATCGACAACCTGTTGAATGAATAACGAAGGTCGTATTTGCGCTGGAAATCATCAAAGCGGGCAGTAATAATTTCAGGAATGCTATCGGCAATATCGGGGAGGCTGCCGGAAAAAAAGTCGTGCCCTTTAATGTACCAAACCGAAAAACGGATACTATCATTATCAAAATATTTTTGTTCGTAATCCCCTATCGCTAAAGAGAGTTGGGTTAACGGATATTCCGGGGTGAAAGTAAATTTCCCCGGTTCGTTATGAGTAATTTTACCCTGTGAAACGGCAGTAAGTGATTGGTTGGTTTCTACTTCAAGGTTGAAATGAATAAAGCCCTCCCTGTGCCATCCGGCTTTTTCAGAGCTATAAGATATCCCCGGAGACGGATACCAGTTGGCTTCACGTGTCAGTAAAACGTAGTCGGGCTGGATGAATGCAAATCGTTTATCAGTACTTAGTACAAAAATGCCAAATTTTTTATTACGCGTTTCTTTATCGATATCCAGGTAACAAACGGCTTCATTTATCGAACCGCTGTATTTCATATTGATATTCATTGAGTCTCCCGGGATCAACGGTTTTTCACAGTTTATAATAACCAGGTGCTCAATCCTCTCAAAACCCACTTTGCTCCCATCTATTTCGGCCGAAGAAATATTAAGCCCCGGGTTCAGGTGCATGATTATTTCGGGGAGGGGCGCCCCTGAGTGATTTTTCAGGAGCATTTGAGTAGCAACCTCTATTTCCTTCCCTTTATGTTTTAATTGAATTTTTTGGCTGGCAACATCGGCAAAATTATTCCCTGCATATTGGTTGTTTAAGGCAATTACTTTTTCCCTGAGCCGGCCTTCGCCTCTGAAACGCTCAATATGGTTGTACCCGAGGTAAATGCCAAAAACAATAAACAGAATACCAAAAACCAATGATAATGCTGTCATTGATTCTGATTGGGGAAGGCGTTTTAAAAGGTAGATAGACATAAGGATAAAGCCAATGCCCAGGCTCAGGTAAATACCCCTGTGTATTAGAATTACCTCAAGGTTCCCAAATCCGGCTATTCCGGATTGTAGCAGCGGGATGTTAAAAGCCATATAGTCGAAAATGTAATAATAATCGGCGCGAAGCAGAAACAGGGTAATGCTGATATAGCCAAGTATTATAATCATAGTAACCGCCTGGTTTTTAAGAATGCTCATAACAAAAAACGAAAGGCCCATAATGAAAATAAGGGTAGGGATACTGATTATCGCAAGGTAGATGATATATGAGGGCCAATTTACATCTACTCCTGTTGTGATCAAATTAAAGGCCAGTGCCATAACAAGGGCAACAATATTTAACGCCATGAATACCTGTATGTTACCCAATGTTTTCCCAATCACATATTCTCCATTGGTTAACGGGCGCATGTAAATAACCTCTGTTGTGTCCAGTTTTTTGTCTCTTTTCAAAAAATCGGATGCCAGGAAAACAGCTATTACCGCCTGTACCGTATTCAACATGAGTAGGTTGAAATAGGGAATAGTCGATGGGATTGCACGGAAAACCCATAAGGGCCGGCCACCATCGGAAATAAGGCCTAGATTCATAAAAAAGAGGACTATAAGAGACAATATCCCACTAATCCTGAAAAACCAACTCCTGAAAAGGGCTTTCCTTTCGTATTTGGCAATTGATGATATGTTGTATATCGAAAGCATAGTTTAGTTTTAGTAGTGCCGGGCAGGCTTATGCGTTAGTCCACTGATTTAGTTTTTTTTCCATAAAATAAACATAGGCATGTTCCAGGTTTGGTTCAATTGGTTCGCCATGGTAGCCGTTAACCTCATCGGCAACAACCTGTACTTCCCAGCCCCCATCGGCAGGGATCGTGGATATTACCGGGAATTTTTCGTTGATTTCAAGGTATTCCGTTTCAGTAGCTTTTAGTAACCATACATGCCCCCTGGCTTCGTTGATTAACTGCCCGGGCGACCCGGTAAAAGCTACCTGCCCCCGGTTTAGCAGTGCCATGTTGTGGCAGGTACTCGAAATATCTCCGATAATATGAGTCGAAAGGATGATGATGACATCCTTCCTGCTGATTTTTGAAAGAAGGTTCCTGAACCGGATTCTTTCTTCGGGGTCGAGGCCGGTTGTGGGTTCGTCAACAATAATGATTTTAGGGTCGTTGATTAGAGCCTGGGCAATCCCCAACCGCCTTTTCATACCGCCTGAAAGCTTATTGGCACTCCGGTCTCTTGCTTCGAACAACCCAACCTCTTCAAGCATCTGGTCGACAGCCCGGTGCCGCTTGCCGGCAGCCCTCAGCCCTGCCAGGCAGGCTGTATAGTCAAGGAATTCATACGTTTTAAGGTTGGGGAAGAAATGGAAATCCTGGGGCAAATAACCCAGCATCGGCCTGATTTGCCAACGGTCTTTTAACAAGTCGAGCCCGTTAACAGTTACCTTTCCGCTACTTGGCTTCATTAATGTTACCAATATGCGCATCAGGGTTGATTTGCCTGCACCGTTCGGCCCTAACAGCCCAAACATCCCGGTGGGGATTTTTAAATCCACATTTTTCACAGCGTGGTTACCGTTCCCGTATATTTTATTCAGGTTCTCAATTATTATTTGCACAGTATAACTTTAAACAACTTCAATTATAGAATCACAAAATCAGAAATAGTTTAATCCAGGTATGCTTTTTCTGATATAATTTACTGATTAAAGTTATTATCTGTAATAAATATTCGGCCAATGCCTGTATTCCTACGGTAGGTAAGCCCGTAAAAGTGATTATCCAGGCCTGTCGGGAACCACTGAACATTGCCGGGCCCGGCAACAATTTTGATGACGACAATGTCAACCGTATTGCCCCTTCCTCTCGAAAAAGAAATTTATCTTTGCAGAAACGAATCAAAAGCAACACCATGCCGGATAAAATAATAATTGCTATTGACGGGTATTCATCGTGCGGGAAAAGTACGGTGGCCAAATCTTTGGCCCGCAAACTGGGTTATGCTTACATCGACAGCGGAGCCATGTACCGATCGGTCACGTTATTTGCTTTACGGAACAACTGGATTGTAGATGGTAAACCCGACCGCGAAAAAATAATTAATGGATTGGGGCAAATATCGATCACTTTCCGGTTTAATAAAGAAACCGGGGAGAATACCACTTTCCTGAATGGCGAAAATGTGGAAGAACAAATCCGTGGGCTGGATGTTTCAAATAATGTCAGCCCGGTGAGTGCTATAAAAGAGGTGAGGCAGGCTATGGTGAAGCTTCAGCGGCAAATAGGTGAAAAGAAAGGCATTGTAATGGATGGGCGCGACATAGGGACGGTTGTCTTCCCGTATGCCGAGCTGAAAATTTTTATGACCGCATCGCCTGAGATACGGGCACAACGCAGGTACGATGAACTGGTAGCTAAAGGGAAGCAGGTTTCTATGGAGGAAATTATCGCCAATATCAACGAACGTGATTATATAGACCAGAACCGCAAGGAAAGCCCCCTGAGGCAGGCCGAAGATGCCGTTGTACTCGACAACAGCAACTTTACCCTTGAAGGGCAACTGGAATGGGCATTGAAGCTGGCCCTTGAAATCATTAACAGGAAAAATGAAGGTAGAAATTGATAAGAGCTCAGGTTTTTGTTTTGGTGTGGTTAATGCAATAAAGGTTGCCGAAGACTCATTAAAGGATACGGATAAATTGTACTCCCTGGGCGATATTGTCCACAACAGTGCGGAGATCAACCGGTTGAAGGAGATGGGATTGGTTACTGTATCGCGACAAGAATATTTGCAGCTGAAAGACACCAGGGTTTTGATCCGTGCCCACGGCGAACCTCCCGAGACGTATGAATATGCCCTGAAAAACAACATTGAATTAATTGACGCCACCTGCACGGTAGTGCTGAAGCTCCAGCAAAGGGTAAAAGAGTCGTACAGTGAAGGGGAAAAACACCAGGGGCAAATTGTTATCCTTGGTAAAAAAGGGCATGCCGAAGTGGTTGGGTTAAACGGGTACGCAAACAACGAAGCCATTATTATCCAGGAGGAAGAGAACCTGGAGGAAATAGATTTCTCAAAACCTATTACCATATATGCCCAAACTACCCGGTCGATTGAGGAGTTCAGGGCTCTTTCCGAAAAGATAAAAAAACTGGCGCAGGAAGGAGTGCAGGTAGTTGTAAAAGATACGGTTTGCCGGCAGGTTTCCAACCGTGTCCCCCGGTTGAGGGCTTTTGTGAAGAATTATGGGATTATACTGTTTGTTGCGGGACTAAAGAGCTCTAATGGCAAATTCCTATACGAAGTGTGTAAACAGGAGAACCCAAATACTAAATTCGTTACGAACATAGACGACCTGGAAGGTAGATGGTTTACACATGTTGACTCGGTTGGGATATGCGGAGCCACCTCAACTCCCCAGTGGCTGATGGAGGAAGTTGCAGAATGGGTCCGGCATTTACCTCCCTTATAAACCCAAAAGTTACTGCATAACCCCGTCCCACCGGATTCTGTTCAGTTGATTCATCAATGAGTCTTTTACAACTGTAAAGTCAGGTATGTTCTCTTTTTTCACGGGTTCAACCGGCGGTGCTTTAACTTTCAGGGGGTCGACCGGATGCCCGTTTTTGGTTATCCTGAAATCGAGGTGCGGCCCTGTTGCAAGGCCCGTTGACCCTACATACCCGATTACCTGCCCCTGTTTTACGCGGGTTCCGGGAGCAACCTTCTTGGCAAATCCTGAAAGGTGCATATAGGTAGTTGTGTAAACCGAGTTATGCTTTATTTTCAGGTAGTTCCCGCCACCTCTTTTTTGATAACCTTTTGCCACCACATCCCCATCGCCTATTGAATGCACCGGGGTACCGCGTGGTGCGGCATAATCGATGCCATAGTGTGGGCGCCTGATCTTTAAAACAGGGTGGAAGCGGCTGTGTGAAAAGCGTGAACTAATACGTGAGAACCTCAGGGGGGCTTTTAAAAATGCTTTCCGCAGGCTGTTCCCCTTTTCGTCAAAATAGTCGAAACGCCCGTCCTGGAAGAAACGGAATGCATAATTTGGCTGCCTCATGTGGTCGAATTGTACAGCATGTATAGTGCCGATACCGACCGACTGGCTGTCGACATACTGTTCTTCGTAGATTACCCGGAAACGGTCGCCCTTCCGGATGCCGAAAAAGTCAATTGTCCAGGCATATATTTCCGATAGTTCAAGAGCCAAAACCGGGTTAAGGTTGTTATCGGCCATTGTATTCCAGAGAGACGATTCGATTACACCCGTTTTAAATTTCAGCTCGGTTTTAATTTCTTTTTCCCCCAGGAACGTTTTTAAACTGTCGTTCAGCTCAAAAACAACATATTCGACCGGGGATTTTTCATAAACAAGGTATTCAACTTTTTTCAGGGAATCAGGGGTTTGAAACACAAAATACCTGTTTCCGCTTTTCATTTTCCTGACATCGAAGGTATCCTTTGAATTTTTTGCCAACCGGTCGATACGAACCATATTGACTCCATATTTTGTAAGGATATCGCTCAGGTTCTGATTGGGCTTAATCCGCCCTCCTTCTATATAGAATGAATCGACAGGCAGCCCAAATTTTAACCGTGGTTCAGGAATTTCCACCTCAATGACTTCCTGCCGGGGATCGCATGGTTTATAAAAAGAATAGACAGCCCAAATAAATAAAAAAGTAATAACTATTAATGCTATTTCAGCCCAAATTTTTTTTGCCACAACTTGATTTTTCAAATTTTTATTTGCAGAAATATTCTGCCGCAAGCAGGGGGATGCCTAATCGGAATTTCCGGCGTACTATAAATCTCAGATTACAATATTAATTATTTTTTTAGGGACAAAAATAACTTTCCTGGGGGTTTTCCCATCCAGCCATTTTTGAGCATTTTCATTGGCAATAATAATTTTCTCAATTTCATCTCGTGCAATCTCCAGCGGCAATTCCAGCTTAAACCTCATTTTACCGTTAAAAGAAACCGGGTATTCGAAAGTGCTTTCCTGCAACAGGCTTTCGTCTGCCTCTGGCCAGGGTTCGTAGGCTATAGTCTTTGAATCGCTGTAAAGCGACCATAGCTCTTCACCCAGGTGTGGGGCAAATGGCGACAATAATTTTGCAAAAACCCCGGCCGTTTGTTTGGTGACTTTCCCTTTCCTGATAGCCAGGTTGTTGAAAACCATTAATGCCGAAATAGCCGTATTGAATTTCAGGTTCTCGATATCGGAACTTACCTTTTTAATGGTTTGGTGCAATAATTTGGAGACTTCTTTATCCTCTTCTCCTTCAATAATATTGGTTGGGTTGGCAAAGAAACGGTAAGCGCGGTTCAAAAAATTAAAGACCCCTTTAACCCCTGTTTCCGCCCATGGCTTACGTTCGTCTAACGGGCCCATGAACATTTCGTATAAGCGCAATGAATCGGCACCGTAAACTTTAATCACATCATCCGGGTTAATCACATTTTTAAGGGATTTCGACATTTTGGCTACGATCTGTTTCAGTTCTTCTCCTGTTTCCAGGTGGAAAAATTTGCCGTCTTTTTCTTTCACGAGGTCGGATGCAACTTTTGCCCCGGTTGTGGTTTCATAAGCAAAAGCCAGGATCATCCCCTGGTTAAACAGTTTTTTATATGGTTCGTTTGTAGAAACGATCCCCAGGTCGAAGAGCACTTTGTGCCAGAAACGTGAATACAACAGGTGGAGGACAGCATGTTCGGCTCCTCCGATGTACAGGTCAACAGGCATCCAGTATTTCTCTTTTTCCGGGTCGAAAATCTGTTTATCGTTGGTTGGGTCAATGTAACGCAGGTAGTACCAGCACGAACCGGCCCATTGAGGCATAGTGTTTGTTTCGCGATACCCTTTCCGGCCGTTTTCATCAACCACGTTTACCCAATCGGTGGCATTTGCCAGAGGCGAATCACCCGAATCACCCGGCGTATATTCTTTAAGCTCCGGAAGCTGCAGGGGCAATTCTTTTTCGTCCAGAATGGAGACTTCTCCATCTTCCCAGTGGATTACCGGGAAAGGTTCACCCCAATAGCGTTGGCGGCTAAACAGCCAGTCGCGCATTTTGTAGTTCACTGAAGCATTGCCCAGCCCTTTTTCTTCCAGCCAGGAAATAACGGTCTTTATACCGGACTCTTTATTCAGCCCGTTTATACTAAGCCCGGTTTTTACACTTGCCGAGTTGACATATTTGCCATCTTCTGTCCAGCACTTTTTCCCTGCCAGCACCATGCCCCTCTCTTCGTGAGCGGCATCTCCCGGGTCCAGGATGCAAATGATCGGGATACCGAAAGTTTCGGCAAATTCAAAGTCGCGTGTGTCGTGTGCCGGGACTGCCATAATTGCCCCGGTGCCATAGCCTGTCAATACATAATCGGCTACCCAGATGGGGACTTTCTCCCCGTTAACCGGATTGACGGCATACCTGCCCGTAAAGACGCCTGTTTTCCCTTTTGCCAGGTCGGTCCTATCCAGGTCAGACTTCAGTGCTGCTGCTTTTATGTATGCTTTTACTTCGCCTTTTTTTTCTTCAACAGTAATCGAATCGACCAACTCATGCTCGGGAGCGATAACCATGTAGGTAGCTCCAAACAAGGTGTCGGGGCGGGTGGTGTAAACACGGAGTTTTTCCGTTAACCCGTCTATCTGGAAATCGACTTCAGCACCGGTAGATTTGCCAATCCAGTTTTTCTGCATGTCTTTTACCCCGGTAGGCCAGTCAAGTGCGTCCAACCCTTCCAGGAGCCTTTCGGCATAAAGGGGGATGCGTAACAGCCATTGTTTTAGGGTTTTGCGGATTACCTGATGCCCACATTTTTCATGGTTGCCATCGGTAAGTACTTCTTCGTTGGAACATACGATCTTACAATGGTTGCACCACCACACCTGTGCATTGTCGTAATAGGCCAGCCTTTTCCCATCCACATAATCCCTGATTGCCTTTACTCCTTTTTCTTTAATTTCATTAGGTATCGGCAGTTCACCGACCGGGCGGCCTTTTTCAAGTTCTTTATCGAACCAGGTATTATATAATTTTGAAAATATCCATTGAGTCCACTTAAAATATTTGGGGTCGGTAGTATTGATCTCCCTGCCCCAGTCGTAGCTTAATCCCAGGGCTTTGATCTGCCGCCTGAAATTATCGCAGTTTTCCCGGGTTGTTACGGCAGGATGGGTTCCGGTTTGAATGGCATATTGTTCGGCCGGCAAACCAAATGCATCCCACCCCATCGGGTGAAGTACATTAAAGCCTTTCATACGTTTGTAACGGCTCACAATATCGGTTGCGGTATAACCCTCGGGATGGCCTACATGCAGCCCTGTCCCCGATGGGTAAGGAAACATATCGAGGGCATAATACTTGGGCTTTGAGTAATCATCGGTTGTTTTAAATGTTTTATTCTCTTCCCAATATTTTTGCCATTTGGGCTCAATTTCGTTGAATTTATAATCCATGTTACTGCCTTAATTGTAAAAATCTTCAATTTAAAGCCGCAAAGTTAGGGAATTTGTTGAATTATGCGTGAGGGTTACTGATTGTAATTTCCTGATTAAATTTTTATAGGGGGAGTACGAAATTACATTCTTTGCCTTTCTCAGAAGCCCCTTAAAAACTATGTTAACTAAAAGCCTGGTTTAACGGGATTTGTCAAACGGCAATAAAAGTCATGGAGTTTCTTTCAGATTATTATTATTTGATGCCCTTTGATTACATATTATTTATTGCCGGGCTTGTTGTAATGTTTAATAACATATTGATATTTAGAGGATTATTTTTGTACCTTGAATGAATAAAAACTTCAAAAATTATGGTTACAAAAGATGCAAATCAATTCATCAATGATTTTATGGTTTATGTAAAAACCAAAAATCCGGGAGAAGTCGAGTTCCACCAGGCAGTACACGAAGTTATTGAGACATTGGCAGAATTCCTGATAGAGAATCCAAGATATATCCAGTCGAAAATTATGGAACGAATGGTTGAGCCTGAAAGAGTTATAATGTTCCGGGTTCCCTGGGCCGATGACAAAGGGGGTATTCATGTAAACAGAGGGTTCCGGATTGAGATGAACGGAGCCATAGGCCCTTATAAAGGGGGGTTAAGGTTTCATCCCACCGTTAATCTCAGCATCTTAAAATTTTTAGCTTTTGAACAGGTTTTAAAAAACAGCCTTACAACATTGCCTATGGGTGGAGGTAAAGGAGGTTCTGACTTCGACCCAAAAAACAAATCGGATAATGAAGTAATGCGTTTCTGCCAAAGTTTTATGACCGAACTGCAACGCCACATCGGGCAGTATACCGATGTCCCGGCAGGAGATATAGGCGTTGGGGGCAGGGAAATAGGCTTTTTATTTGGGCAGTATAAACGTTTAAGGAATGAGTTTACAGGTGTATTGACGGGTAAAGGTATCGAATGGGGAGGATCACTCATCAGGCCCGAAGCGACCGGGTACGGCACAGTGTATTTTGCTGAAGAGATGCTGAATACAAAAGGCGATAGCCTTAAAGGTAAGGTAGTTACGGTTTCAGGCTCCGGGAATGTTGCACAATTTGCGGTTGAAAAAGTAATTGAACATGGTGGGAAAGTGGTGTCTCTATCCGACTCAAGCGGTGCAATTTACGACCCGGATGGAATTGATGCAGAAAAGCTGAATTATGTTATGGAGCTGAAAAATGTATACCGTGGGCGGATAAGGGAATATGCTGAAAAATATGGTGTACGTTATATGGATAAACAACGTCCCTGGGCTATTAAATGTGATGTGGCACTGCCATGCGCGACTGAAAATGAAATAAGCGGGAGTGATGCGGAAACGCTCCTGGAAAATGGATGTTTTGTGGTTTCCGAAGGTGCCAACATGCCTTCGACTTATGAGGCGGCACATCAATTTATGAATAAAAAAATATTGTATGCCCCCGGTAAAGCTGCCAATGCAGGCGGGGTAGCTGTTTCAGGGCTCGAAATGAGCCAAAACAGTATGCGTATTAGCTGGAGCCGCGAGGAAGTGGACAATAAACTTCACACTATTATGAGGAATATCCATGCCATGTGTGTAAAATATGGTGCCGATAAAGATGGGTGGGTGAATTACGTTAAAGGTGCAAACATTGGCGGATTTGTAAAAGTAGCCAACTCAATGATGGCACAGGGGTTGGTGTAAATACATAATAAGCTAAAAAGGATAATTCCAGGTGGTTTCCCCTTCCAACTCCCCTCCCGCTTCAACAAGCCGGGAGGGGAGAAAATTACCCTGGAGGTAATTAAGTTTCCAAGGAAGGTTTTACCAACAACTAAAAACTATGATCGGATAAACAACAACTCAACTTAAATAAATCTTAACGTCCATTTTAAAACTCAACAGGCTTATTATATTTTGCCTGTAAATAACTTTATTGTCATTACAAAACTACGCCACATACAACACCCGGGGAATAGGGGGAAGTCTGAATTGGATAAGAAAAAACCCTTAACGGCAGGAGCAGTCCCGGTTGGGAAAACCCTGACTCCCCTGGTATTATTCTATGGCGGTGAAGTTTGAGGGCAAAGCATCTACATCAGGCACAGCATATTATAAGGCGGTTTGCACTTTTTATCGGGTACTCTGTATTTAGACTCAGCAGGTGAGCCAAAGCCCCTTGCTGAATACTGGCTCCATACCGGGGGAAGGTTGTTTTACGGATAATTCTCAAACAACTTCACAATGAATTAACGAACGCCCGTTAATTGTTAATTAAAACTTGTTTTTTAATTAATGCACATATAATATAAACTTGGTTTATTTGCCAAAAACATTTTTTGGATGAAACCAGACGACACTCGTAAAGTCAAAGTGGTTGTAATCTCGGATGTCCACCTTGCCACATTTGCCAGTAAAGCTATTGAGTTGGTAGCCTACCTTAAAAGTATCTCCCCGGAAATCCTGGTTTTGAACGGCGATATTATAGATGCCTGGCGTTTTACAAGGAATTACTTTCCGAAGGCTCATTTTAAGGTTGTCAGGCAGGTTGTTAAAATGATGGAGAAAGGCACTAAAGTGCATTACATCAGTGGCAACCACGATGAAATCCTCCGCAAATTTGATTTGACCCAATTGGGCAACTTCCATATAGCGAACCAACTGGAGCTGGAACTGGGTGGTACACGCACCTGGATATTCCATGGCGATATTTTCGATTCGATTATCCACAGCGCAAAATGGCTGGCAAAGTTTGGTGCGGCGTTATATGGGCTGGTTTCGGTTATTAATTTTTTTCTCGGGGCCTTTAGCCGTAAAAGAATTACCGTATACAAAAGGACAAAAGGGCACGAACATAAAAACAGAGCCATAACAACCAGGTTTGAGAAACTGGTCGGAGCCATTGCTATTCAAAGAAAATTCCAGACGGTGATTTGCGGGCATACACATTTGCCTGCCGATAAGATGATCTATGATGAGTTAGGTTCGGTAAGGTACATCAATTGTGGCGATTGGGTTGAGCACTATACCGCTGCCGAATATTCAGATGAAGAATGGGAACTGGTTTATTTCAGTAATGAAAAGGAAGATGATTTGAGCCATGACGACCTTTTTATCCCCGGCAAAAAACAGATATATCGAAAGATATTAGAGGAATTTGCTGTAACAGGAATATTGTAATGAAGATTCTATATGCAATACAGGGAACCGGGAACGGGCATGTTGCAAGGGCAACAGAGATTGTTCCGTTACTAAAAGAAATGGCAGAAACAGATGTGCTTGTGAGTGGGGTACAGTCGGATCTGACCCTCCCCTTTAAGGTTGATTATTCGTTGTACGGGTTAAGTTTCATCTTTGGTAAAACAGGAGGGGTCGATATAAAAGGAACAGTTTCGAGGATGAAATTAATTCGTTTAATCAAAGACATTTATCAACTTCCGGTTGACAAGTATGATTTAATAATTAACGACTTTGAACCTGTCTCGGCCTGGGCCTGCCTCCTCCGGGACAAACAGTGCATAGGCTTAAGCCACCAAAATGCAGTAATACATCCTGAGGCTTCCAGGCCTGCTGTTTCAGGCTTTCCCGGGAAATTGATATTAAAAAACTATGCCCCCGCTACTATTAAATACGGATTCCATTTCGACCCTGTCGGGCACACCATTTTTACGCCTGTAATCCGCCCGGCTATATATAATGCAAAACCAACGAATAAAGGGCATTATACAGTTTACCTACCGGCATACAGCGATGAGGATATTATATCCACGTTATCAAAAGTTAAACACATTGAATGGAAGGTGTTTTCAAAACATTCCAAGAAGTGCTACTCCCGGAAAAACGTTACAATCCGGCCTGTTTCATTAGAAGGATTTTCAGAGAGCCTTATCAGTTGTGCCGGGGTTTTATGTACAGCCGGGTTCGAAACCCCCGCCGAAGTACTCTATCTTGGGAAAAAGCTATGCGTAATCCCAATGAAAAACCAATATGAACAGTCTTGCAATGCTGCGTCCCTCGAAAACATTGGGGTTAAGGTACTTAAAAGATTCTCCGGGAATTCCCCTGAAATTGCAGAATGGGCAAACGATTCAAATTTCTTACATAAAAGTTACACGAATCAAACAAAAGAAATCCTTAAAACGATCGTTTATCGGCATAGTTATTGTAATTTCCACCGTTATTATATAACGGATAAAGAGTGAGGTACCTATTAACTTTATTGTTTGCAATTGTGTTTTTAAGCCTCGTTTGGGGCCAGGATATTATTGTATTAAACGCAAAATCAGGCAAGCCTGTTGAAGGTGTAATCATTTTTTCAGAGGGGATATCGGAACAGACCGGCCTACACGGGAAAGCTAATATTGATAAGTTTAGCGGCAAGGCCCCGATTATTTTCCAACATTCGTCGTACTTAAAATTGAAAACAAATAAAGAGAACATTTGGGCAAACAACAACAAGGTCCTCCTCCATGAAGACCCGGTAAGGCTTGATGAAGTTGTCATTTCAATAAGCAGGAGGGAAGAATCGAAAACAGAAGTACCCAATAAGATTGTAACCATCAGTGCGGAAGAAGCTTCTTATCAAACCCCCCAGACCACTGCCGACCTGTTGAGCTTAAAAGGAGGTGTCTTTATCCAAAAAAGCCAGATGGGCGGAGGAAGCCCTATGATCCGTGGGTTTGCTGCCAACAGGGTATTGCTGGTAGTTGATGGGATAAGAATGAATAATGCAATATACCGTAGCGGGAACCTGCACAATGTTATTTCGCTTGATGTTGGCAGTATTGAGCATACGGAAGTAATTTTTGGCCCGGGTTCGGTTATTTACGGGAGCGATGCCCTGGGTGGGGTTATGAGTTTTAATACACTGAAACCCAAACTTTCTACTACCGAATCTTCGAATTGGTCGCAGCAGATGTTCACCAGGTATTCATCTGCCAACAGAGAGAAAACTATCCATGGCAACTTAAATTTTGGGACAAATAAATGGGCAGCCCTGGTTAGTGTGACGTATAGTGACTTTAACGACCTCAAAATGGGCTCGAATGGCCCGGATGAATATTTGCGGCGGGAGTATGTTGTATACCAGCCAAATTGGGATGGAGACAAAACCGTTTTAAACCCCGACCCGCAAGTGCAAAGGCCTTCGGGGTACAAACAGCTTAACCTGTTGTCGAAATATCGTTACCGCCCTTCCGGGGAATTCGAAATAAACCTGAGTGTCCATCATTCAAATACGTCCGACATTCCCAGGTACGACCGGCTAATTGTTTACAAAGGCGGTGAACTTAAATATGGCGACTGGTATTACGGCCCGCAGAAATGGACTCTATTTACGGCTGAAGCACAGTATAAAACAAAAACCTGGCTATACGACAAGCTCAATGTCCTGTCTGGTTACCAGATTTATACCGAAAGCAGGAATAGCCGGAAAATCAATTCGCCGGAAATATCCCGGAGGGAGGAGAACCTTGCTGTTGCTTCGGTAAATGTAGACTTCGACAAAATAATAGGCAAGAATAATTTTTTCTATTATGGGGCAGAGGGTTATTTTAACCGTGTAAATTCTAAAGGGGAAGGTGAGAATATTCAGGACGGGACGATGTGGGAGATAGCTTCGCGCTACCCGGATGGCTCGACATATTCAAGTATGGCGGGCTATTTTATTTATAAATTCAATTATAAACAGGTATTTACCCTGCATACGGGGTTGCGTTACACACAAACTGCAATAAAAGGCACATTCTCAGACAAGTTTTATAATTTCCCTATTGATAATTTCGATTGCATAAATTCAGCATTGAATGGCAATATTGGGCTTGTAATTCACCCGGCAGCCGGATTGCAGCTAAATATTAACGCTTCAACCGGGTTCAGGGCACCAAATATTGATGACATTGCCAAAGTTTTCGACTCGGAACCGGGCCATGTTATTGTCCCGAATCCCGGGCTGAAACCGGAATATACAAAAAATATTGAGGTTGGGGTAATCCGGAGTTACCACAATAAAGCCAAGTGGGAAATAAATGTATTTTATACGCAGTTGGATGATATTATGGTTCGGAGAGACTTCTCGGTCAATGGGCAGGACTCGGTTATGTATGACGGAGAAATGAGTAAGGTCGAGGCTCTTGTTAATGCTGAATCGGCAGTTATCTATGGAGGCAGCTTTTCTATTGAATACCTGATAACCAGGGCGCTACGTACCAGGCATTCGGTTACCATCCTGGAAGGGGAGGACTCTGACGGGCTTCCTTTACGGCATGTGCCTCCCGTATTTGGCAACTCTCACCTGATATTCCAGAATAAACTATTATACCTCGACCTATATGCCCGGTACAGTGGCGAGGTCTCGTATGAAAAACTGGTCAGTGACGAAAGGAATAAGCCCTATATATATGCCATAAATGCAGATGGGAATCCATATTCTCCTTCGTGGTGGACCTTAAATTTCAAAGCTGCGCTTAAACTAAACAGGCACTTCTCGGTTACCGGGGGTATTGAAAATATCCTGGATAAACGTTACCGCCCTTATTCTTCAGGGATTGTTGCTCCCGGGATAAATTTTATTGCCTCTCTGAGAATGGGGTTTTAACTTTAAACAACTTCATAATAAATAGGACACAAAATCAAGGAATAAGCCTGCTTGCTTTTAAGGACGGGTCAAATTGCTTTGTAACTATTTAAAAGGTCTGAATAAATTCGTAAAATACAAATTTTCAGTTGGATTAAATAGTTGTGTGCAACAATTAATTTCCAGAGGGTGTAAGTCCCTTATTGGCAAGTTGGTGAAGCCAATTAGTAAGCTGCAAGGTGGTTTGGGGTGACCCATGCACTGAAGATTATTTGCGATTGAAAAATGAGCAAATACCGACTGCAAATACCTGTACCGACGGACAGGAAGTACATAAGAGGCAGGATTGAGAGGG
>UOEP01000189.1_pt1 | contig 28616 bp, 21 predicted proteins | sample 1989931 | NCBI WGS metagenome assembly UOEP01 (sample SAMEA4712198, study PRJEB27164) | hydrothermal vent metagenome | biome: marine basaltic hydrothermal vent biome; feature: marine hydrothermal vent; material: mineral | place: Pacific Ocean | collected 2011-06-14/2011-07-23 | depth 1691 m
AAACGCACCTTCCCCTTCTCCACCTTCAAGTAAGATTTTTTTACGTAAGAGTGAAGCATTATCACTATTCACCAGCTCAATGTATGCCATCCGGCTTAATTCAACTTCGGGGTAAAGCGGAGAAGTACAGTAAATTTTAAACCATACCACCTCACCAGGGAATGCACATTCCTGAGTAATATGGACTGTTAATTTTTCGGCAGGGAAGTTTTGCCCAGGCTTTTCCTCCGGCTTTTGCCCATAGAGGTTATTAAAAAGGGCAATCGTTAAAAAATTTAACCGCCAGGGGATTACATAAATTAACTCAACCTTGTTTGCACTATGTATATTCTCATCCAAGGCTTTTTACCAGATAGTCTGTTGAATTGTTTTTCCATTGGGAATTAAATTAAAAGTTTATTTAGAACTAAAAACATATATAAATATAAGAAATAAGTTCTATAAAACCTTACAATTTTTAATAGGATATATTAAATTTTAGAAATTAATGCATTTTACCTTATTATTTAATTACATAATTTTACCTGAATAGGTAATATAACTTTTTATTGGTACATTTTTTACAATAAGCTACTATTACACACATATAGTTTACGAATATTGTTGTTTGGATGTGGTAACGAAAAGAAGTTGCTACATTTGACTTACCCAATCCCCCTATTTCCCCCTTCACCAAGGGGGACGTGTTCTAATTAGCATTTTCTGTTTTCATTATATCCAATCCCCTGAGTCCCCTTCCATAGGAATCCGTTCATGTATTATTTTCACAACCGAATTAATCCCCCTGACCCCCTTTAATAAGGGGGACGAGTCCTAATGGGCTTTGGATTATATAAACAATAAACCATCCCTTTCCCCCAAGTGGCTTCGCCACTTGTCCCCCTTTGATAAAGGGGGATTGAGGGGGATTTATTCGTCTCCACTCAAACAATGTATTGCATGTTGTATATCTGCAGCAACATCATCCATCCGGTATATTACTTCTGATTCAGAGAAACGCAATACCCTATATCCTAAATCTCCCAGGTAATTCTGCCTTTCAAAATCCTCCTCCCCTTTGGTTAAGTGGCTGCTTCCATCTATTTCTATTATTAATTTCAGCTTTCGGCAGATAAAGTCAACAATATAATTGCCAATGGGGAATTGCCGGTTAAATTGCCATCCGGTCTGTTTTGCCCTTAATAGGTGCTTCCATAAAATTGCTTCGCCTTTTGTGCCTTCTTTTCTGAGCTTCCGGGCGTATTCTTTCAGATTGCGGTTGTAGTATGTTTTGTTTGGCATGGTTGTATATTTTTTTCTTAATCCAATCCCCCTGAATCCCCCTTCGCCAAGGGGGACGCGTACCAATGGCTTCTATCTTATTAAAATCTCAACAACATAATTTTTCTATTTTTTTATGTTATTAGCAAGCTACTTAATCCTAATCCTCCTACCTCCTGTGTTGGACACCTTTTCCATAGTAATCCGTTCATATATAATTTTCAACACCATAAAGCCAATCCCCCTAACCCCCTTTGATAAGGGGGACGTGTACTAATGAATTTTTTCTTACATAAAATGTCAATAACGCTCATTTTTTTATTACTCAAGTGGCTTCGCCACTTGTCCCCCTTTTGTAAAGGGGGTAAGGGGGATTTCAAATTGACTCCAAAAAATAGGGAATATCTCCTGCATAAAACCCCTCGGGCATTTCGTAATTATTGATATAGATGGTTGGAGTTTTTTTAATAACAGCCTCTGTACAATAGTCTATGTGTGCATCTAACAACGGCAAAGCCTTATCCTTTCCGTTGCAACAACGGATGTTTCCGAATATTTGCGAAGGAGTTTTATCGTAGATACTCCCTACCTCCTCATTTGCCTCTCTTAACCTTTCCCAAAATTGATAGCTTTCTTTGTTTAATGCAGTCTGTTTCACTAAGATACTATATTTTATATGTAATTTGTCTTCATTAGGGCCAATTGAATTTATAACCATCCTTTTTATTTCATTGGTTGGATTATTATCGGTCGATTTGATAACGATAGATCTGGAAGGCATGCTTACCCAGCAGACTTCTTTGTCAGGATCAATATTTACTTTTTCAGTAGTAAAATAAACTTTATCATCATCTTCCGGATCAGGATGTTGAATGGGTATGGAATCTGTAGGGATCCTTATTTCCCATGTCTCCTCAAAATCCCACTTCCAATACTTTGTGTAATTTGATGTGTTTTTTGAGTCTACCAGGATATCCAGCCAGTCCTCGGTCAAAATTAATTCTTCATCGAACCGGGTACGTTGGTTCACTTCAAAATAAACACTGTCTATTTTGGGTACGTCTTGCATAAAAACAGGAGAGGATTCATACTGAGTGCCATCTTCCAATGTAATATTTAATGTATAGGTATTGCCAACTATTCCTTTTAAATTCTTGCCCTCAGTTTCATACCACCCTTCAGTGTCGTAGTAAAGCTGGAACTGGTTCCCTTTGTCATCGAAGATTTGTACATCTGCACCATAAACAGGTTGGTCCAAATTTAAAATATTCGGGTCGGAGTATACCGAAACAGAATTGGTAAGCCTTACTCTAAATGGACCTGCCTCATCAGTTATTTGACCTTCTACTACCAACAATTGACTAGAATTAAAAGCATCCAGTTTAGGGGTGAATTGTTCGATACATGAAAAATTGAAAAACAAAAATGTAAAAACAATCAGCAAGGAAAACTTTTGTTTCCGGTTGAAAAATCTTTTTATCAGGGGCAGGTACCTTTTCATTAACTTTTGTTTGGATTTGTCAAATACAAAATGATTTGAAACTATGTAGGCAATTTACGAAAATATTCGGAAGCTTTAACTTCATATAGAAATCATTTCGTTGTGTTTACGACTACCATTAATTTTGAACCCTCCTGAAACTGTTCACTGAACACTGATTACTGATTACTGACCACTTTATTTCATTCCCGGCCCCATGTAATCCCTTTCCAATCATCTGTACGAAATGGCGAGGCCGGCAGGTTGGGCAGTTCTCCCGATTTATTATAAAGGTTACAGCCTCCGGGGTGGTTTGCCCAGGCATACCTTACTGCCACAGGCTGAGAGATTTTTCCACTCCAAACAACTACCCTGCCTCCTTCAACTTTTGCCTGTGCCTCAACAAACACCTTATCAGTCCCTGCAATAACAAACCCTTTTAAAGGCAGATGCCCTTTTGCAACCAAACCTCCCCCTGTATGGTTAAAGCCCAGGTAACACTTGCCGTTTTCAATGTGCATCGACTTATAAACAGGGCCTGAATAGATTAACTCTTCGCCATAAACCAGCCTGCGGGCTGCCAGTGAGAGCCGCCTGCCCACTTCCTGTTTGTTTTTAGGGTGGATATCAGCAGAATCGCCAACGTCTATCGCCACTGCCATGGCAGTATTTGGAACTGAAAGAGCCATTGACTGAGCCTCCCGAAGTTCGGGGAATACCTGTGGCTCAAAATGGTAATTGGCTAACTGTACAAAGAGGAACGGGAAATCGCCCTGCCCCCAATTTTTACGCCACTGCCCGATCATTGCCGGGAACAGGCGGCGGTATTGGTATGCACGGTATGCATTCGACTCACCCTGGTACCATGTTACACCACGGATACCAAATGGGATAATAGGTGCTATAATGCCGTTATAAAGCACCGTTGGCTGGTTGAAATACAATGGTAATGTATCTCCTTCTTTTTTTGCTTTTGCAACGGCTTTCACGTACTTTTCATATTTACCCCTAAGCCATTCCTCATCGCTATTATAATCAGGCCAGTTATTCATAATCAGGCTTAACTCCGGGTCATTCTCCAATGTATCCAGGGGTGTCCATGCTTCTGCTGTCGTACCTCCCCACGATGCACTGATTAACCCTACCGGGACACCCAGCTTTTCGTACAGGTTACGGCCAAAGAAGTAGCCCACAGCGGTAAAATGCCCGACTGTGGAGGGGCTGCACACCTGCCACTTGTTCAACCAATTGGCTTTTGAATCGTCAACAGGAGATACATCCTCCAATGGTAAGGCTGCTTTTACCCTTTTCACCTGGAAAAACCGGATATCCGGGTAATCAGCCATCCCTATTTCCTGTTGGGCATCCAGGCTCCTCCGTACCTCCATAGCCATATTCGACTGACCGGAGCATACCCAGACTTCTCCTACCAATACATTTTTAATGATGACGGAGTCCTTGCCTGCAATAATAAAGTTGAAAGGCCCTCCGGAATCTAACGGCCCAAGGTATAATTCCCACCTGCCATCAGGATTAGTTACTGTTTCGGCTACATGCCCACCGAGTCCGGCAACAACTTTTTCACCGGGGTCGGCCCAGCCCCATACAGGAACCTTCATCCGGCGCTGTAAAACCATGTTGTCGCTAAAAATTCCCGGAAGCCTTATATTGGCAAAGGAGTTGCCAATAATAAAAGAAAAAACAACTAAAAAAACCGATAACTTTTTCATATTAAAAATTTATAATTCTTCTCTCAACCACTCCAATATATCTTTATTATATTTCTGAGGGTCTAAAAAATGCCCTTCATCGTACTCAATCAACTTTTTATTTACCGGGGCCAACTCAAACAGTTCTTTTGCACGGGCTGTCCGCAAAGCCAGATCTTTTTTTGCCACTACCATTAATAAGGAGAAATCCTTATACCTGGGGAAAAAGTTACTGGAATTAATAACTCTTCCGGGTGGGGTTTGTGCCATAATAAATTCGGTTGCGGGCACACTGAGGATAGATGTTTTAATCCTGGGCTCAACTGCCGAAAGAATAGAGCCGATCCAACCTCCAAGGCTCCCTCCGAATACAGCAATTCGTTCCGGGTCGATATCTGAACGTGTCAACAGGTAGTCGATGCCCCGCCTCAGGTCGACAACCGACTGGCACATCCAGTCCCTGTAATAATATGGGCCACGGTTACTGCCGACATCAAAGCCACCTTCAATTTTCCTTTCTCCAAAGAGGAAATGGTCGGGAGCTAAAACAGCGTATCCTTGTGCTGTGAGTATCGGGATCCATTGCTGTACCCAATCTTCATTTTTACCCCAAAACAGGTTCCAACCGTGCATAAGGACAACGACAGGCAACTTTTCACTTTTTTTCTCCTTCGGAATTGCCAGGTAGGCCGGCACCCTTTGTTCCCGCACACTCCTATACGATATTTTGTATAAGATATGAGGCCCGCGCCATGGCCATTCGCCATAAGAAACCGGGTCGGAAGGAATGCCTTCATCATAATTGTAATATTCAATAATATGCCGGTATTCGGCATCATCCACAGGGGTTTCAACAGATGAATTACCCGGCTGGCCCAAAAGAGTGGAAGATGCAAAAATAAAGGCTGTTAAACTGACTAATCTTAAATTCATATTCAATACTTTTATATGGGAATTGTTTAAACCTACAAATCAAAAAAACTTCACGGGGAATACCGGCTGACCGCCCACATATTAATCTGACCCGTAATCGACTTCCTTAACAGCCTTTAGTTGCCTTTCCCTGTCGCCTGTCGTCAGGTGGATATTTTTATACCTTTCAAGGACAGGCGGGTTTGGGTCGGTCAGTAGCCGGTAGGTTTCAGGACGGCGCGATTTCAGCCTCATCGCCTTAATATTGTTGGTGCCATTGATGGTTTCCCACCATTTGCTTTCCAACAGCCTCTCTTTTGAGAAGTCGACCTCGGCCATAATTACACAGTCTTTTTTACCAACTGCCTCCGCCACAATTTCCCCGTTAAAATCAATAACCCCATTCCCATCCGACCCTCGTACGACAGGTGCAATATAAACCGAGTTGTCTTTGGCCCGTGTAATAAACATGGAAGCCGTTTCGAGGCTTTGCCCGGGTTTGTTATCCTTTGCCATCGTAGGGTTAAAAATTATGTCGGCTCCTTTCAATGCGTATATAGATGAAATCTCAGGGTAAAATATTTCCCAGCAAGTGGCCACGGCAATACTGGCAAAATCAGTTTCAAACACTTCGTATTTATCGCCGGTTGATACAAGCCATGTTTCGAGTACAGGCAAAACTGTTTTCCTGTGCTTCCCCATAATATCCCCCTGCCTGTCGAATATTACAGCCGTATTATATACCTTATTGCCCACAGCCTCATAGATAGGTGCAATAATGTACATATTGTATTTACGGGCAATTGCTGCCACCATATCGGTTAACTGCCCTGGGACAGGCACTGCCAGTGCATCGGCTAATATTTTGCCCGTTTCGGGGTCTTTTACATCAATATGCAGCCCATAAGCACCAATATTCTGCATATCTTCGGGGCCGCAAACCAGGTCGGCACCCATTTTCCCCGCCTCAATAAACAGCCCTAATAATTTATCGAAATTTGCCATCATTTGAGGGCGTACTTTTGCCAGGTCGGAATCATCCATGAACAGGTCCTGGTGAGGCAAGGCAGTAGCCTGTACCAATGCAATTTTAGCCTTCCTCTTTTGTTGCCCGGATGCTACTGAAAACAGTAGTAGAAACAGTATCAGGAAGCAATTAGATTTTCTCATGGCTCTTTATTTTTAGAAATAATAAATTTTAGTGTTTACAGGCAATCCTAATGAAATAAAAGATCGAAACTATACAATAACTCATTTTATAAATGTAAGCTTTTACAACTAAGAAAGTTTCAAACTATAATTATATGAAATTTTATTTACTTTTATATCATATTGGAAACACAAATAGAGAATTATTTTTTTATCCACTAAAATATTAAAACCATGAACAGGCTACTCTTTCTGATTGGGTTTATATTGATTGGCGGGAATATGGCTCTGTCGGGCTGTAAAGGCGATGGTATAAATAAAAAACCGGGAGGTACGGAAGGTACAAATAAAATATTGGAAGTGCCACGGATAGATTTCATTGAAATGGCAGAGCCTCAACCTCATGAAGATGACCCACATACCATTTGGTACGATGATTTTTCCACAAAAAAAAGTTATATGGACTCAAAAGGGGGGATTGACACCAAAGTAAATTTCGGCACCAAAGGTGGGTCAATGGATGCAGGGTTCAATAAAGGCGATGTTAATGGTAGAGGGAACCGGAAAGTTGCATTTGGCGATTTCCCGGGCAATCCCCCCATTATTAATAAGGGGCAACAGTTTAACGAAATTTTCTGGCGTATCTATGTAAAACATGAACATGGCTGGGAAGGCTCTCCTGCGAAGATGTCGAGGGCTACCAGTATCGTTTCCGGCAACTGGCAACAGGCAATGATTGCACATGTATGGAGCGGCTCCGGCAATACCCTGACCCTTGACCCTGCGCGCGGTGTTGACGGGCAAACAGACCAGATTAAAACAACCAGATACAATGATTTTGACAACCTTGCCTGGCTGGGGAATAAACCCAATTCAAATTTCAGGATTTCATCTACTGAAGAATCGGGGTACTGGGTTTTGGTTGAATCAAGGGTGAAATTAAATACTCCCGGTGAAAATGATGGCATCAACCAGCTTTGGATAGATGGGCGGCTTGAAGCTGAAAGGAGGAACCTAAACCTCAGGGGTAGCTATACAAAACACGGCATCAATGCAGTGTTCCTGGAATCATATTGGAACAGTGGTTCGATAAAAACCCAGGGGCGTTGGTTCGACAACTTTGTTATTTCCACAAAGTTTATCGGACCCGTTGTATGCCCTGCCAACCCCAACTTATACAAAACCCCTTATTATGGGCCCGGCGGACTCGCTGCATGGGAAGTTGAACTTGCTTCTGATTATGATGGGGACGATGTTGTTTTTAAATCAAATGTTTTGGGGGCAGTCGAAAATGTAACTATTAGTCAAAGCAACGGCAGCTTTTCCGGTTCATTGGTTGGGGAGCCGGCACTTTCATCCGGCAAAACTTATTTCTGCCGGGTCCGCCAGAAAAGCTCAAATGGCGAGTGGTCGGATTGGAGCAGGTGGCACCAGGGTTTTGTGGTGGAATAACGGTTGCCCGGTCAGGAGAGTCCTGAAATATTAAACACCATCTTTCGAACCGAGAGGCAATCATTCCCAGAGAAAAGGTAGTAGCATATTTTCCCGTCATTGCTCATCCATTTAGCCGGGATACTGGCAGTTTCACCTGGGCCCATGTCCCAATCCATGGTATAATAGGCTGTTTTCCATGGCCCCCATGGGGTTGCCGACTCAAAAATACCCAAGCCTCCTTTAAACCTGGGTCCCTGTAATTCCTCTCCTGAGGAGAGAGGAATAATCTGGCACCACAAATACCTGTTAAGGCCTTTGTTATACGTTACTCCGGACCTATAACATTTCCCGGGATTAACAAACACCGGTTGCCTTTTCCGCACATCCTCTGTCCAGGCAGGCTTCCCCGATTGAAACCCTGCAAAATAGGTATATGCTTCCCAATTTTTCAACTCACTTTTATGTACCCTGGCTAACACCATCTGGTCGCTTACCTTATATGCACTTGCTTCATCGTGCGAATAAATATAAACAAAATCATCTTTAGCCCCCTCATAATTCTTTCCGTAATTCAGGAATGTCGGGCATCCAAATCCTTCGCCAAAGTGCCAGCCTGCCCACACCCATGTTTTACCGTAATCTTCAGACCAGGCTAATTGTGCATTCCCTGAATTCCGTGTTAACATATATAAAACCCTGTCAACCATGAGCATACCACTGGCTTTAGGCCCAAATCTCCCCTGCCCTACTTTTTCACCGGTTTTTGACCGAATATTCTCACCTCTTACATTTGGTGGATTCCCTATAACTTTAGCAATCCCAAGGCTTAATTTTATGTCAACTTTAGGGTCAAACCCCCATCCATCGCCATACGCTGTATATAAATTCCCATCATCGGCCCAGGTTGCAGGCCAATTATCACTTCCTTTTGCCAAACGTATAACAGAGTCTTTAGGCGCAAAAATAACCGACTTAATCAAATCGCTTGGGGGGTAAGGAGGTTCAACCAATGACTCCATAATCGGATCAAATAAATACTTCTCTGCCCCCGTAAAAAATCCTTCACCTTTCCCCGGGTCAAATAAGGCATCGCCTAAACGGACAACGACCATATTAAGGCTGGGGATTACCATCAACATTTGGTTTTGTGCCCCGGCGCCAACAAAGGCATCACGTGGTATATATTTCCATGCCCCATCATGATTACAGTACCACCCCAACGTTGGGGTAAATCCCTGTTCCCTAATATTCAGATGGCTCAACTCTGAAACACCCAGGTTCGGCAGGTCTTTCCCATTATACCTGATTACCTCTTCCACTATGGCAGAATCAATTAATTGTTTTCCCTGCCAGTTGCCTTTGTTTAACATTAACCTTCCAATCCGGGCAATCCCATTTGCTGTAAAAAGCCCGCCCCCCCAACTGGGCACTAAATTAAGCCCGTCTAACTCAAATGTTTTATTGTAACCAATTACATATTCCTTTTCTCCGATCCCGATTGGGTTAAAAATACGTTCTTTCAAATAGGTTCGTATATCTTTGTATGGAGAATCACCTAAACTTGCTGTAACCGCGTATGTTAACATACCTATTCCCGGATTACTATAAGCGTAATCTGAACCAGGGGTAAAAACTACAGGAGCACTATCCCTTGCTAACAAAAAAGGATTGATATCCTGTTTCCAGAAATGCCCTTTCCAGCCAGGTAAATCCATGTGTTTACTCAATCCTTTTGCCTGCATCTCTTTTTGCTCTTTCTCACTAACTTCAGCATTTTCTATTCCGGAGGTATGCGTGGCAAGATGCCTGATCGTTATTTTTGATTTTACCCCGCTTTCTTTCCAAGAGTGGATATAATTACATGCCGGTTCATCGGGGAATATATAACCATCGCTCATGGCGGTTGCCAACGACATCCCTCCTACAATAGCCTTTGCCAGAGAAGCGGTGTAATGCAGCCTTACCGAATCTTCGAAGCCCGGGGCAAACCATTCGCAAACAACCTTGTCATTTCTGATAATGAGTAACTTTTTAGTACCCTTTTCCGATAACGTATGTACTAATGTATCCAGTTTGGAAGATAACATGCCCTGGCTTTCAGGAGTATCATGTATCCATTCAAACTGATTTGAGGTAATTGCCCCCTTATTCAATCCCTTTTCCGTACACGAAAAAGAACAGGTAATTATTAATGTGGCAACGATAAGTTTAATTGAGTCCATCCCCTATCAGTTTAGAGCCTGTTTAAATTTTAATCGGCTATTAAATAAACGGCAATCATTGCAATCACAATACCTGTAATTATTACCGGACTTGGGATAACCGCATATATTATTAACGAAAGTACAATAGTAATGATTGGGGCAACAGCATTTGTGAGGGGGGTAACAATAATCACTTTCCCATACCTTATGGCATAAACAAGGGTCAGCGCCCCAATTGAATTGAGGGTCATTATAATTGCATTAAGGTACGGGCCTTTGAACCCCCAGTTTATTCCCTGGCTAAAATCTGTCATAAAATAAGCTATTGGAGCCAGGAGGACACTGGTAACCATCATATAAAAAAAGATACTTTCAGCTTTCATAGTATTGTTTGCCTTCTTCATATAGAAAGCCTGTGTACCCCAGGCGAGGAAAACAAGAATGGCAAGAATGAGCCATAAATACCCTCGATGGTTATTATTCCCCGGCTCCTGGTATGACATCAGCAAGATTGCAACTAATGCGATCACAATGCCTATCCAATGCCTCTTCGAGGTGGTTTCTTTCAGAAAAAGGACTGATAAAATAACTGTAACGATTGGCGACAGCGAGATGATCGGGAAGATAAGGTAAGCAGGGCCCTCCATGACAGCATGGAATAAAATTAACTGCCCCCCGGCCCCCAGGAACCCTATTATTGAGCCGTACAGGATCGATTTCAGGTCGTACTCAAGTTTCCATTTTACAAGTGCCAGTGCCACCAATGCACATGGGATCATGGTAAGCGACCAAACTATATATCCTAATGTAACAGGGAAGCCTGCCCTCCCGGGGATTTCAATCAAGGCCCCCCATGCCCCCCAAAACACAGTAGTAATAAGGGCAAACAACAACCACGGCTTATTCTTCATAAAATAGAAATTTAATAGATTTATAATTCCCGGGGTTATTTAAGGCTAAACAACCCCACTGCGAGCTACAGTAAAATGAATTAAACGTTTAAGCAATAATTACTTCGATCCCGTTTTTCTCCAACCTCTTTTTATCTTCATCGGTAATACCTGAATCGGTAATTACCACATCAATATCGGAGAGCGGGCAGATAAATGCAAATCGCCTCCTTAAGAATTTCCTTGAGTCGGCAACTACAATTATTTTTTTTGCAATCCCAATCATGATCTGATTCAGGTGGGCTTCTTCGGAATTTGGGGTTGACAGCCCATGTGTAGTATCAAACCCGTCAACGCCTAAAAACAGTTTGTCGCAGTAAAATTTCCTGAAACTTTCATCGGCAAGGGCACCGACAAGCGACAATGATTTCTTCCGTAAAGAGCCTCCTGGCATAAATATATTAAAACCTTCGTATTCTGTAAGTATACTGGCAATATTCAGTGCATTGGTAATAATTGTCAAATTCTTAAATTGCTCCATATTTTTGGCAATCTCGGTAGTAGTAGTCCCTGAATCCAGGATAATTGTGTCGCCATCCTCAATTAATTTCAATGCAGCTTTAGCAATTCTTTGTTTTTCTTTCAGGTATTCTTTTTGTTTATCTGAAATGGAGGGGTCGATGCCCATTCTATAGTATTTTACTTTAATTGCCCCACCCCTTGCACGTATCAACATATTTTGTTTTTCAAGATGTGCAAGGTCGTTCCTTATCGTAACTTCACTGATTTTGAACATCTCACTTAACTCATTGACCACAACCTGCCCCTTGGATTCCAGTTCTTCCAAAATTTTTGCCCTTCTGGAAACAGTTGATTTACTAAATGATTTTTCCATTTGAACTTTGAATTTGATTAACTTATGTTAGTTACATTAATGATTAACATCATTAAAAAACCAACAAAAATAAAAGAAAATATAACTTATTAACCCAAAAAGCCATTGAATTATTTTATTAAAACCAAAATTATTGAAACAATTACTCCTTTCGCAACCTTTTAAGAATCTAATAAAGAAAGAAAAATTTTTCTAAAAATAAGTAATATAAATAATATATTTACTACTAATTCCTAACGTTTTAAATCATTATATAGGAAAGATTTAGATGTGATAACAAAAGTGCAGGGCCTCTTGAACCTGGGCAACCTATTTCTATATTGTTCAAGCTTCTCACCATTCACCATTCCAATTTTCCTCTATACCCGTATCGGAATCAATCATTCCACCCTTTCAAATACCGGCAATTCATCAATTGCCACTGTAATCTCAATAGTTTTTGGCCCTTTTATAATTTCACCTTCAGCATTTTCCCACTTGCCTTCAGGTATCAGCACTTTTCGGGACTTCTCCCCTTTTTCTAACATAGGGGCTACATCACAGTCGGGGCTGACAAACGGGCAAATCCACACCATAACCTTAAATCCCATTTGATGAAGTGAGTCCATCATGCCTTTAGGATTTGGGAAACGCCCGGGGTGGAAATCCCATTTCCCATAGTCTTCCTGCCAGTTATCATCAATCATCAAAACCCCTGGAGGAAACCCGTTGGCAATAATCTGGCGGGCATAGTTTAAAATATCTTCCTGGTTCTGGCCGTAGGTTAACTCGATCCACGTATTGTATTATGGCGCCGAGAACAAAAGTTCATCGGGGAGTTTACCTGCGGGCGGGAAATAGTTCTCAGAAGCATATTTAAACCCTTCTTTTAAGGTAGTCCCTGATTTTGTATATATAAGCGAAGGGGTTGGAGAAATAACAGTAAGGGTATCATTTTTCATTGTTATTTCGAATGGCTGCTCCGACCATATAACATGCCCCATATTGGAGAGTAGCAATGGCTGTACCTGGTTGCCGTAGTTGCTGCCCAGGTTGGCATGATAGCCATTGCGCATCGGCAGCAACTCACCATGGTTGGAAATCCCACTCCACCAGGCCATACCCTCTTTTACCGGTATAATAACCTCCTTTTGCCCGGCAAAAGCACCTGCAATAGTGAGGCATAATAAGGACTGTAATAGGAGGAGGCTTAATAGTTTATTATGTGCCTTCATAATTTTAAACTTTATAAAATTCTATTCAAAACTACCGGGATACCATTTCAAGGCATTTTCATAATAGATTTTCTTCAATATATCTTCACTTAGCCCCAGCCCTTTAAAAGAACCATTCACATTTGGTGAGTCCATTTCCTCAGTAGTTGAAAAGTATTTCCAGTCTGCACGCCATTCATTCTCAATAGCATCTTTTGTTTTGCCCAGGTCATCGCTGTTATTGATACTAAAATCAGTAGCATACAATAGCCTGTCCTGGTATTTTTTGAAAAAATCTATTACTTTTTGCCTGTCTTGCACCTGGAGATGGCATATACGGGCTGCCATATCAACGGCAAAGTTCGGGTAACGGTCCAGCCGTTTAGCAAGTTCATCTACGCTCCACTCCAGGCTTCCCAGGTGAGCTCCGACCAACCGCAGGTTTGGATGTTCTTCCAAAATATTATCCCTTGACTCAATTTGCCTTTCATACGAAGGGTAATCGGGATGCAGGTACATGTGGTACTGGGGATGCTCCTTAAAATATTTACGGTCGTTATTTACGGTCATAGAATCGAGCGGGAGCCAACAGTTTTTAGGCTCACCTATATGTGCCACCAGTGTTTTTTTATTGTCAGCGATAAAATCGAGGATGGGGCTAAACCGCGGGTCGTCAATCATGATAAAATTCCCAAGGCTGTCCCGGAAAGTCATCCCAATATCTTTCCAGACTTTTACTCCTACGGCACCATCTTCAAAGTCCTTCTTCAGGCGATTGATTACCTTCTCCTGCCAACCGGGTTCTTCGAAACCCTCCATCGAAAAGGTAGTGGTGTATGCCAGGCTGTTTGGGTAAAGTACGTGCATTTCTTTTGCAAACCCCAGCTGCTCGTCAATAAATTCCCGGCTGCCTGAGCGTGTACACAAGGTAAGGAACCTGAAATTCTGGGATATGGCAGCATCCATAATAGCAGGGTCGTTTGTCCGTATATGGACATGCGCATCAATTTTGGGGAATTCTTCATAGCAAAGTGTATGTTTCCCTCCGCAAGATGATAAGATAGCAACTAATATAGAAAATACGGTAAGCAGGATTAATTGTCTTATTTTCATAATTAAACCGATTTTAAGAGACTATTTAAATTTTGTGCAATTTATAACTTTTTAGCGTTTTTTTTCAATTTTAAATATTGTTTCCTGATAGGGTTCAAGCTTTATATGCCTGCCGGCAACCTCATGCAGACTACGCAAATCGAGTACCGCCCCAATGCTTTCCTCACTTTTCAGGTCAAACTCTACTGATTCAGCAGTCAGGTTGCAGGCATAAAGCAGGTAATCCAATTTACGCTCTACAGCCCTGACTTCAACCCCTGTAACTAATCCCCCTTTTTCATTTACCCCTACAATTGGCCTTTTCAATTTAAGTTTCTCAGCCAAAGGCGAAAACAACAGGTGGTAATCGGCAGAACTAAATGGAGTTGCAAGGTAATAAGATTCACCATCCCCAATTTGTGTCAACGTAATGGCCGGATTCCCATCTTCAAACCGTGCTAAAACCTCATAACCCCCATTTTCAATAGTCTGTACCAATCCATCCGAAATAAAAGTCAATGGGCCAGCATTGTTTTTAAATATATCTTTAAAAAGTGTTGATGCCTTTTTTTTAACATTGCCGTATATTATTGCCTGCGAAAAACTTTGGTCATAATTCTGTTCTTTTTCCCCTTTGCCAATAACCGAAGGAAGTGTAACATCTTTAACAACGACCCCCAGGTCCTCTATTTTGTTGTTTTCACGTGCATATTGGTCAAAAATAAATGATTCGGGAATAATAAGTGCCGTCCCACCCCCCTCTATATAACCTTTGATTACTGCGACAACTCCCGGGTTCATATATTTGGCTGCCGGGACAATAAGGAGTTTAAATTTATCCAGCTTCCCTGCCAAAACCTGCTTCTCGCTTATAAAACCTATCCGGCATCCCAGGAAACGGGTACCTTCCCATACAGAACGTAGTGTTTTAATATATGGAGTACTACCTGCCTGCACCTGATTGGGGGGTACCTGTAAAATACTTGTTTTCGAATAGAGGATCGCTACCTCCGGGCCGGCCATGGTAAATTCGGCTATCTCAGTACCTAGCCGCCTGACATCAAGCCCTAACCGCAACACTTCCTCTATTTCTGATAACGGTATGGCTTTACTATGTGGGATCGAAGACTGGTTCATGCCTGGGTATTCCTTGCTGGGGGCACTTGCCCACCACCATTTCGATATATCTGACTTGCCATGCAGGAACTGTAGCAATATCCCATGTACACTCCCCCCCATCTCAGGGTCGGCCATAACTTTTTTCTCTTCGCTTAAACTCAATAAAAGGTCTGAGAAAATCGGAGAGCCGCCGGATTCATTCAATATTATATCGTCCACTTCATTAATTATCATCTCTTCATCAATCCCGGACACACTGTTTGACGAACTGAGCATAGAAGAAGTACCGCCTGCACATATAGGGGTTTTAAGGTCAAATTTACGCATTTCACTTTTTACCCATTTCAGGTAATCGGTAAACCTACGTGTATTAAAATATGCCCAATCGTACCAGGCAGCCCTGTTTACATCATCCACAGGGCGGGCATTATGTGTTGCCGGGGCTTCAATTCCCGTAAACGACTTATGGTGTGTACCCCAGGCCTGGTTGAGGCCGGTAATATTTTTGTATTTATCTTTTAGCCAGTCACGTAACATTTGCTGGCTTTTTTCGCAATAGCAGATGTATTGCAACTCATAAGCCATGATATTGTATAAAAGGTTGTCATTCTCAAGCCATTCACGGTAATGGAGTTGCATATATTCGAGTATTGCCTCCCGGATATGACTGCTTTCAAGGCAAATGGACACATCTTCTTTTTTGCCACCCATAGCCCACCTGTCCTTAATCAGATGCCCACACCAGCCATCCCAACCCACCCGGTGCGTGCCTTGGTATTTGTGAAATGCTTCATATACAGGCGAACTTTCAATATTGTACCTCGACCCTCCACCTACGGTATAACTTTCTATACGGTGGTTGAACGGTGCAAAATAGTCCATCAACGGGCCTTCATTAAGCTGCAACATGGAAAGAACCATAACAGGTTTACCGGTTTTATCACGGTAATAACCATCTTTTATAACCAACTCGTTAAAAGGAGGATAAGGTGTAACATACCGCGGGTTTGGGATGGCATCGTTTTCCGGGGCAAAAACCGGCATATTACTTTTTTGTGCGGAAAGGAGGATATTAAGCTCTTCTGTTGCCTTTGTACAAGAAGTTATAATGTGCTTCAGTATTTTAGTTTCTTCCTTTTCATTCTGAAACCACACTAATTTACTTCGTATCCCCATCCCTATATTAGCAGTAATAAGCGGAATACGCTGATAAAGAGTTTGATACCCCTGTATTTCGGCTATCTCAACCTCTTTTTCAAGTTTTTCTACTGCTGAAGTAGCTTGTCCTCTTAATTTTAAAATCTCAGGACTAGCTTCAATTTTCTCTAAAGGCCCCGCCAAAGCAGGATAAACATAACGGTTGTCAATGATAGTGCGGCAATGTTGTGGCTGAATCAGAGAGGACGTTTCTTTATTTTCTTCGCCGGCAACCAACCGGATATTATCAATGTAGAGTGGGTGGTTAACCGCACCAAATGAGAATCGTATTTTACGAATTTTATCCAATGCCAAAGGGCGGTTGCCTTCTTCGACCATTGCTGTTTGGAGCAGGAATTCAATATGATTCCAACCTGTATTCAGGATAAGTTTTTTGCCGTTGTAGCTTTGCCCATAAAATTCAGCCTGTTCGTCTGTCCCCAATTCATCAAAAATCTGTATCGTCCCATAATAAAGTTTCTCAGAAGGATTATAAATATCAAACTTCAGGGTTTCATAACTGCTCCAGTCTTTCGAGATATTTTTACTTTCCATCCACAGGGTATTCCCTTTTGAGGAGTAGAGTTCAAGGCAATTTTTGCCATGGGCAGGGAACTGATGCGATAAAGTTAGCGTACCGTCCCATTTACCCGGGGACGATATACTTTCGAAATCATCAATTACCAATACTTTCACGTTTGACGACTTTGCGAAAGTATTCAACGAAAAAAATATAAGGAGGGTTAAAGTGTAAACGCTAAAAGGCTTTATCATTGTATTATAAATAATTGGTAATTTATTATTATAAGAAGCTGCCTAAAAAAATTGCCCATAGAGGCAGATCCCTATGGGCAAAGATTCATAATTACAGTAAAACTAGCTAAACTTATTCTACAATAAGTACTATTTTATTAAATCCAGGGATGGTCCATCCATGGAACCTTGCCCGGATGTTTATGCGGGGCTGCCGGGTTAGCATCCCACCATACCTTTTGAAGCCTGCCGTCAACACCGCCAATACGTTGCAATGCCTGCTCATAGTTGGCACTGTTTACACTTTGTTCGTTTTGAGGCCAGGGCATCCTTCTTGGCGAAACACCTTTAAGGGCATCCCCATCGTCTCCGACAAGTACCCTTGGGTAACCTGTCCTCCTCCATTCAAACCACCCCTGCTCTTCCATTGGGTATAAGGCAATCATTTTCTGGTTCATAATCATCTCCAGTTTTTCTTCCTGGCTTCCTGAAAGAGTATAAACATCGCCGGCTTTGTATGTAGCGATCTCTGCCTGGGTCATTTCTTTATCGGCCCAATAATCCGGCTCCCATGTTTCATCCCAATCCGGATAAACTTTTGAATAAAATATACCTAAGTATGGCGGCATTTGTGGTTTGCCGTTTGCATATAGTTTCTGTGCCCACGCCAATGCCTGGTCAAGCCCTTTTTTATAAAGGGCATTGGCGTCTCCCTGTTTTAAACCAAATAATGCAGCTTCAGCCAACGCAAAATACACCTCTGAACTCCTCATCAATGGCCTTTCAATAATAGGAGTATACCAGAAAGCAGACCATTGGGAAGTTGTTTCAGCACCCCATGGGTATTTTTCTTCAACAGGCACAAACCCCAAAAGAGGTTTCCCGCGGTATCCGAAACTCGGGATATCTTCGTACCCTGGTGTCCCGGGCCATTGTGCATAAGCTGTATCCATGTACACTGCAATACGAGGGTCGTTGGTCGCACTCATAATGTCTTCCAGTGTTTTACCAACCTCGGCTGAACCCGGATAACCATTGGTTATCAACCTATCATAAAGGCGGTTCATATTGCTATTATAATCATCAGCAGAATTGATAAAAGCATCGTCTTCGAGCGAGGTGATCAGGTTAGCCTCTGAAAGGTCACTCATATTGGACTGTGCCATTGCCTCATCGACATAACGTACGCGTAATGCCAAACGGAGCCTGAGGGAGTTTGCCAGTTTCTTCCACTTGTCAACATCTCCGCCATAAATCAGGTCGGCTGAACCATAACTGTCGTTCCCGGCATCTAATTGAGCAGCAGCCTCTTTCAACTCTTTGAAAAAGTCTTCATAAATATCCTTCTGGGTATCATACTTAGGCTGGAATATAGCATCCTCAACCGGAAGGCATGATTCAGAATAAGGGATATCGCCATAAGTATCGGTTACTTCTGCAAAAGCCCACACTTTAAGTATCCTGGACATAGCAATTTTATTATCCAGGGCATTATTCCCATTTTTCTCATTCCTTTTCTTACAGATATTTATAATGTCTGAAAGATTCCTGGCATAATCCCCGTAACATGCATTCCAAACACCAGGGGCATCACCAATAGTAAAAGGGCGGTTGTCCTGACGGACATTCATACCACAATAGTTACCCAATGTACCATTGCCATAAGCTGAACCAAAATGTATTGCCTGTACCTGAACCCTTGTGAATAGTAGATCAACATTAATAAGGTCTTCCGTAACAAGGCTGTTACTTGTATTCATCTTTTCATATTCTTCTGTACAAGCATTGAATATTACCAGTAATAACACTAATACAGATATCAGTTGTGTTTTTATATATGTTTTCATATTTCTTAATATTATATATTAGAATTATACACCCTAAAAGGTAAGTTTTACATTTAAACCAAAGGTCCTTGTTGTCGGCACACCAAACGTTTCAATACCAGTATATCCTGCATCCGTACTGGGAGCCGATTCAGGGGAAATCCCCATATCCTGCATGTGCTCTTCAATGTACCAAAGATTCCTGCCAACCAGAGTAAGTGTTAATCCTGTAAAAGGGGTCTTTTTTAACACTGATGGATTAAGCCTGTAACTCAACATTACTTCCCTAAGCATGATATAACTAGCATCGAGCACAAACCAGTCGGTTGGGCCGCCCCATGCCCTGCTTGCCCAATATGTCTGCCCGTCAACAGCTTTGGTATTTTTCTCATAACCTGTTACATTGCCTGCATCATCGGTAATCTCAACTACACCATCCAATACACCAACATAAGGCAATTGATTCCCTGCATCATCAGTATCCTGGGGCCTGCGGCCTTCTTCAGTAAATTTACCGGTACCTTTCGCAGTCATCTGGTATTTGGTTGATGAAGAAAGTTCACCTCCCTGTACAAAGTCAAGCAGGAAACTCAATGATAACCCTTTATAGGAAAAGGAGTTGTTCAAACCGCCAATCCAATCCGGAGTTATATTGCCAAGTATACTCATTTTTGATTCCCTGAGATATGCACCGTTTTCGCCAACAATCAGTTGCCCGTCAGGAGCCTTTTTTGTAGCATACCCGATTATATTCCCAAATGCCTGCCCTGGCCTGGCTTCAATATCATTCGGGTAACTATCGGCTATCTTGAAAGTTTCTATACCCGGAGCCAGTTCAACAACCATTGAATGGTTTCTTGCATAGTTGGCACTAATATCCCAACGGAAACCTTTACCTGACTTCACCACATTTGCATTCAATACAGCTTCAAAACCTTTATTCCGGATTTCACCTGCATTAATTACAACACTACTGTATCCGCTGGCATTGGAGATGGTTGTCGGCAATATCTGATTGGTTGTTTTACCATTATAATAAGTAAGGTCTAAACTCAGCCTGTTTTGAAAGAACCGTAAGTCAGCACCAACTTCCCATGACTCTGTCAACTCATTTTTCAGGTTAAACAGAGGGATTTGCCCGCTTTTAGATGCTAAACTCCTGCCTGCATAACCAGTCGAGTAAAAATTATACCCTGTTTTTGTTAAATATGGCCTGGAGTCGTTCCCTACCTGTGCCCATGAAGCCCTTACTTTTCCAAAACTTAAAACATTACTGTTCATATTAACGGCATCTGTAAATACAAAACTCCCTGCTACCGATGGGTAGAAAAACGACTGGTTATTGATACCCAATGCCGATGACCAGTCATTACGCCCGGTTACATCAAGGAACAGGTAGTTTTTATACGCCACCTGGCCGGTAAAATATACAGATTGCATCTCTTTTTGCCAAAGCGTGGAAGACGGGTAATAATCCTGTGCATTGCTGACATGGTAAACACCTTCGGCTTTAAATTTCCGGGCATCCATTGACTGGTAATCCCTGCGTTGAGACAACAGGCTGGCACCAATAGTACCGGATAAACTAATGTTGCTTGATATATCTTTAGATGCAGTTAACAGGACATCGGCATTTAAATCTTTTAAATGCCTTAATGCACTGAGCAACCGGCCATCCCTGGCAGTACGCCCTCTTGCGCCAACAGGCCATGTCCGTTCTTCAAATTCAGTATAAATATCGACACCGGCCCTGCCCATGAGGCTTAACCAATCGGCTAATTTAAGGGTTACCGAGGCATAACCGATAAAACGGTCGCGGTAGTCATTATTCTTCAACTCATTAATAACATAATAAGGGTTGTAAGAAATCCCCGGCCAACGCCCCCAGTCGCCGGTTGTTTCATAATACTCTTTTAACCAGCCTAGCGGGACATAACGTCCCATTGTAGCAAAGTTCCTGGCAACATTCTCTACGCTTGACCCCAGGGCAGGCCTCTGGCTGCCTTCGGTATGTACATAGTTGATTTTTGCATCAAACGATAAAAAATCAGTCACCTGCGAGGTTGTCCTTAAGTTAACCGATTGCTTCTTAACCCTGTGGTTCGGTGTAATACCTTTAATACCGGTATTGCTTACAGAAAGCCTTGCTGTGGTTTTGTCAGTACCACCACTGACAGCAACAGTATTGGTATTGGTTACCCCGACATCATAAAAGTCCCTTACGTTGCCTATAGGCTGAGGGAGTAATGTTAAGGTACGTGTATTTTTGTCTTCGGGGTACACAAACGGGTCAACAACGGTCCTTCTTCCATCAAGGGGTGGGCCCCAACTGTCGCCATGCCACGAAGGCAGTGTTTCATAGAACTTCCCGTTTATTTCTTTCATGCTGCCATACAGGTTGGTTCCTTCGTATCCTGTCCCATATTTATTCTGAAACGTTGGGAACAGGTTAAGGACATCAAAAGAAACGTTTGAATTTATTTCAACTCCAACACCCCTCTTTTTCTTGCCTGACTTGGTAGTGATCAGGATTACACCGTTTGCACCACGCGAACCATATAAAGCCGATGCATTTGGACCTTTCAGCACTGTCATTGATTCTACATCCTCAGGGTTAATATCGCCGATACCATCACCAATATCAGTCCCTCCCCATAAACCTTCGGTTCCGGTAATAGGTATGTTAATAATAGGTATGCCGTCAACTACATACAATGGCTGGTTTGTCCCCGAAAGTGAACTGTTACCACGTATAGTAACACTGGACGAACCTCCGGCGCCACCCGAAGTCTTAGAAACCTGCACGCCCGCAATTTTACCTGTAAGGAAGCTGGTAAGGTTTGTTTCCCTGCTTGCTGAGAGGTCTTCGGTACCAAGCTCCTGGGCAGAAAAACCCAATGCTTTCACTTCCCTTTCAATACCTAATGCCGTAACGATAACTTCCCCGATTCCCAAAGCTTCTTCTTCCATAATTATATTCAGTGTCGACATCCCTTTTACCTCTACTTCCTGAGTCTTCATCCCAACAAACGAAAATGCCAGGATTTTGGCATCCGCAGGTAGTTTTAACCTATATTTTCCATCAGGATCAGTAATAGTGCCGATTGTAGTACCTTTTACTACTACTGAAACTCCGGGGATTGGCGCCCCTGTATCATCGGTTACAATACCAGAGATCGTTGTTTCAGCTTGCCTGCTTTTGGCAAGGCCGTACATTTTGTTTTCTCTGCTTAAGATTACCTGCCTGTCGAAAATATTGTAATTTACATCCTGCCCATCTAAGATTTTTTCCAGGATTTTTTCGATACCGGCATCTTTCAGACTAATATTTATTTTTTTGTTTACATCTACATCTTCATTCTTGTACAAAAAAATAAATTCACTGTTTTGCTCTACAAAATCAATAATGTCACGTAAGGCAACATTCTTAAAATCCAGATTCAGTTTTGTGTTTTGAGAATAGGTATTCCCAAAAACTGCAACGACAAAACAGAAACAAAAGACCATTGTTAATCTCATAATCTTCCATAATTTTTTTCTTTCCTCAAAAAAGGAATGAAATAAATACTTTTTTTTCATAAATTTGTTTGTTTTAAATTAATAATAATGTACTAAGCGTTTTAGTACAAGTGAGCTTAAAGCCGGAGAATGTTACAGCATTTTCCGGTTTCTTTTTAGTGCTAGTTTATTACATAATGATTTTCCTTTTCTTCTTCAATATTCATTTTTGTAAGAGTCTTAAGGTATTCAAAGACTTTATATTTATTTTCGCTAAGGTCAAGTTTCCCACTTATTTTAACCCCGCTTTGCAACGGGTCTTTAAATCTTATCGAGATATTATAAAACCGCTCAATTTTTTTAATGACCCTGCTAAAGTCTTCATTTTCAAATTTCAAAATGCCATCTTTCCACAAAATAAAATATTCAACATCGACATCGTTTGTTTTTATGTCTTTAGTTTTTTTATTGTATGCCAACATCTGCTTAGGCTTCAATATGATACTTTTTTTATATAACGATGCATCGTTCATCCTTACAGATACTTCTCCCTCAACCAGTATTGTTTGGACAATATCGTCCTCCCGGTATGACGACACATTAAATTTTGTGCCTAATACTTCAATGGTTAAAGACGAGGTTTTTACAATAAATGGTTTCTCTTTGTTTTTGCTAACCTCAAAGAATGCTTCGCCAAATAGCAGGACCTCACGCTTTTCACCTGTAAATACGGATGGGTAAATTAATTTGCTCCCTGCATTCAAATATACAACCGTATTATCGTCAAGTGTTATCATAGACCTGCTGCCACAAGGGATGATAGCCTGATTCAGGATAACTTCTTTGTTGCTATTTTCAGGAATGGGCACAGTCCTGTTATCAACGATAATCCCATTACCTGTGTTGTATCTGATGTTTGATGCTTTATCTAAAGCAATGCCGGTGCCATCAGACAAAATTAATGTTGGTTTGTTAATTCCTATATTATTTTCTAAAGAAGCATAATCAGTTGTTTTAAATTTCTTATTTAAATACATATACATAATTATATTCCCAATAACCAGGAACATGATGGCAATGGCTGCATAACGCAGGAAACGTATACCTGCCTGCCGGAACCTGCCAATACGGGCCGACTGATCTTTTTTCTTTAATATGGATTGTATGATCAACTTTTTCCCTTCTTCAGTGAGGTCCTCATTTTTAAGTTTCAGATAACGAAGGTCTTCTTTTAAATGAGTAATTATGTATTTCTCATCCGGATGGCTATGGATATAATTTTCCCAATATTGTTCTGATAAAGGGTCGGGTTGAAATACCCATTTTATAAAATACGGGTCATTAGTATAAATACTGTATTTGTCCATGTCAAGCTTTTAATTTCAATATAGTGGGAGGGATTCAAAAAAACGGACAAAAACAGGTATGATATTTTTATGTTATAAAACATAAAAGCTAGGATTCCATAAACCGGCCCTGGAATTTTACCTGTAATTGAGTTAAAATCCTGTATATCTGCTTTTGCACCGTAGCAGGCTTCATATCAAGCATTGATGCTATTTGGTCATTTTTCAGCTCAGAGTAGAACTTCAAGAATAAAAGTTCCTTCTTTTTGCTGGAGAGTGAATGGAGCACATCCTTTAATAATTGCATTTTAGACTCCTGCCTCTCGGATTTACTTATCTCATCATCAAAATCAAATTCTACATTAAAAGCAAAGGAATCCGTCCCCGGCAAATGCCCTTGCTTCATATCGTTGTTTATTCGGTGGATGATGATCCTTTTTAAGGCTTTTAAAAGATAAAATTCAAGGTTTTTAGGATTTGCCAGGTTTTTACGGGAAGAATATAATTCGAGGAATAATTGTTGGATACAATCTTTTACTATGTCCTTGTCATGAGTAATTTTCGAACCATACCTGTATAAAACATCGATGTATTTATAATAAATTTTTTCAAAAGCATGACTACTACCATTCTTAAAGTCGTTCCAAATTATCTCCCAGTAGTCCATTCAAATTTATATTGGTATTAAATATAAACAAATTTAAAATTAAAGTTGTTTAAAATCAAACTAAAAACCTATGAGAAACATCTTTATTTCATTGGACTTCAAAGCTGTTTAAGAATTTACATCCTGTATGTTATAACCTTAATAATTCAGGATAATGAAACTCCAAATTTCCCTTTAGCTGTTTTCCTGAAGTTTTCATAGTCGGCAAGTGCCGTTGTGCCGCCGGCAGCTGTTGTTGACACTGCACCGGCCAGGTTGCCAAACTCCTGGCATTGCGGAATATCAGCGCCATTGATATATTTATATATAAAGCCGGCATTAAAACTATCGCCGGCACCAATTGCGTCTACCACTTCTTCATTTAAAAATGGCGGCAGGTCGATCAGTTTATTTTGGTGCAGGACCTGAGAACCTTTATTGCCCCGCTTGATTACCAACACATTAGTATATTCTTTTACAGCACCTATAGCATCATTCAGGTTATCTTTGCCGGTTAAATACATAAGTTCTTTTTCATTTGGCAGGAATACATCAACACCCGGCAATACATCTGCTATATCGAGCTTCCATGTTTCTGCCGGGTCCCATTGCATATCGAATGAGGTGGTCAGGCCCAGCTTTTTCGCCATCCTGAACAGTTTGCCTAAACCGCCCCACATTCCGGGCTGCAGGAAATATGAAGAAAAATGGAGGTGTTTTGCTTTTTTTATATCCTCTTCAGAAACATCATCGATTGAAAGGATATCCATTGCCCCCGGATAGGTAGTATTTGCCCTGTCTTCTTCAACATTTAATATAACTGTTGCACCTGTCCCCAACTCATTATCAATTTTCACCATCGAAATATCCACGTTGTTTTCCTCAAGGCTTTCCAATACAACTTCACCAAATTTATCCTTGCCAATCTTACCAATAAACGCAACACGTGCACCAAGGCTTGAGATATTACTTGCAAAAATAGCTGAAGAGCTCCCTAATGTAAGTGTCATCTTATGGGCTAATACCTCTTTCCCTACTTCCGGGAATTTTTCTATTTCATCTAAAATAAGGTCTACATTTAATTCCCCAACTACTAAAACATCGTATACTTTTTCCATTGTCTAATATAATTTTTAAATAAAACTAATCTACAACTTTTACTTCCCCTAATTTATACCAGCCATCATCAGTCATCCCTCCAATTGCCAGTTTTACTTTCGGCTGCCTGTCCTGAACCCCTAAAATAGCCACCTGTATTTCGTACTCGCCGGTTGGGAAGTCAATTGGGATAAAAATAGCATCATCGTAAATATTATCGCCGGGCATCCACGCCCTGATATCGGCATCGGTAGTGTAAACTAATTCGCCTTTATCAGATTTTAAACGAAATGCCAATAAATAATCTTTATATATCGGGGCAACACCTTTATTCTCCCACCATGTTTTATACCAGAGCTTGCCATTTTTCCTAACTGACTCAGGATATGTAAACCTCCGCAAAACAAACCTGTAACCCATCTTTTTCAGCCACTCGTCAACCAGGCCTTGCCACTCTTCGGGCACCGGCGATGATTTGGCATTGAATGAAGAAATATGCCATTTCAAAGACTCATTGAAAATATATTCAACATCTTCCCTGCCGTACCCCTGCTTCTCTTTCCATGAACGGAATGTGCCACAAATCTCAAAACTCAGAGGTGCTGTTTCCCAGGTATCACGCAACCCACACTTTATAATCTCCTGCGGATAAAAATCATACATGTGTGTCCACCCGTTTTGGCTATCAGCCCAGAACCCAAGGTCGCCAATACAGTCAACCCTCCATCCGACATTGCCGAAAGAGTTGGCATATTTATTGGTTTTTTCATCCATTAGTAAAGCAATCAAAGGGGTTTTCCTGAACGATTCAGTGTATGCATCTACTAATTCCTCCATTGTGTTTTTAGAAAGGAGTTCGGAACCGGCACCTTCGCCCCACGCGCCAACAATCGAAAGGTCGACAGCCTCAAGGTACGGATGCCCGTCGTAGCGTTTACCCATAGCCCTGATTAATTTCCCAAAATATTCGGCATAACGGGGGTCTTCGGGGTCGACAGCCCACTTATTTACAGGGTTCTTGTATTTCCATTCTTTATTTGAACCAACCATTTCGCGGTACCAACCAGGTACGTCTCTTTCGTCTCCTGTCCCATAAGGGGCAATCCTGATTAGCAATGACTGCCCCCGGCTGACAGCACTGTCTAAGGCCTGGTCAAGCAAATCCCATCTGTATTTACCTTTTTCCGGCTCAATGAATTTCCAGTAAACACGGAAATATGCAATAGTAGTGGCGGGGTGGTCTTTGTTCGTCAAATCGCCATCAAATGCCTGGTATTCAATAGGGAACCCTTCTGTCCAGCCATTCCCTTCATTCAGCTCATCGCCATTAAACCGTTGAAATGTCATAAAACCAATACCGGGGTTTACCAGTACGTCATCAATCTCTTCCGGGCTAAAGGCAATAACCCCATCTGGTATCTGAGAAACAGCATTAAATGGTATTTGTATGAAAAAGGTAATAATCAGGGTGGAAATTATCAGTGGTACGATATTTTTCATAATAAAACGGTATAAAATTAGATACCAAAATTATGAAAATTTATGGAAAAGAAAATATATTTCATAAGGTTTTGCTGAAAAGAAGTTTATTTATATACTTTTATAAATTACAAAACAATAATGAAGTGAAAGTTAATCCATCTTTTTAGCATTATTAATATAACTTATCGCATTTATGAGCAATCACATAGTACAATTATAGAACTTATATTAATAACCTTGTAATCATTAACAATAAACGTATCATGAAAAAGGCCACTATTGTATTAATTCAATTAGCGATAGCTACATTGCCCTTAGCCGGATGCAATGCACAAACGGGGAAAAAACCGGGTCAAATGCAGGAAGGCAAATATATTGCTGATTATAGCATAGCTAAAGAAAGCGTACTAAGGCCGATTCCGAAAGAATACATCGGCCTGGCACGTACTACCCTGCATGTCGCATACCAGCACTCCTCACACGGGACACAAGTCGCAAGGGGGCTCTTTGGTTTGCAGGACTACAAAGAAGGTGACGATATATTATTTGGCATTACTAATCATTCGCCTCAGCCCGGAAAACTTGATTTCCACGATTATGCACTTGGGGGATATGCTGCACCCGGGGTAGATGCCACTGATTTAAGCCGGAATGAAACAGCATTTATCCAGGCTACACGGAATTTCCTTGACGACCCTGATAATGCCGCAATAAACGTGGTTATGTGGTCGTGGTGTAATATTGCAGGGCACAAACCTGCCGAGAATTACATTCCGGGGATGGATTCACTGATTGCCGAATACGGTACAGGTGGCTCAAAAATTGGCACCGGAGAAGGAAAAAGAAAAAATGAAGTGACATTTATATTTATGACCGGGCATGCAAATGTTGATGACAATGCGGGTGCCCTAAAGCCTAAAAACCAGGCAGAATTGATCGTAAATAATTGTATTAAGAAAAAACAATATTGCCTGGACTATTATAGCATTGACACACACGACATGAGTGGCAAATACTGGGAAGGCACAGGCGACGATGGCAACTCGGCAGCATATAACGGCAATTTTTACCTTGATTGGCAAAATGCCCATAAAAAAGGTGCCGATTGGTTCGAAAATAAAAATGCACCCGGAGGCAAAGTGGTTTTTGGGGCTCACAACTCACAACACATTACTGCCAACAGGAAAGCGTATGCAATGTGGTGGATACTGGCAAGGATAGCCGGCTGGGATGGCAACTAATACAGTAAAAAATATATAAGAAGCTTCTTAACCTGAATAATTCATGAATTTTAGTCATGAGAAGTCAAAATACAAAGAGTACAGGTAAGCGCAGGTTTTCGACTCACAGGAATAGCCTAAGCTATTTCGAGAATCGGAAAGTGAGCATTGCCTTTAATCACAGTAGTTTGGCTTCGCAATAGAACAATTTGT
>UOEP01000002.1_pt1 | contig 28387 bp, 20 predicted proteins | sample 1989931 | NCBI WGS metagenome assembly UOEP01 (sample SAMEA4712198, study PRJEB27164) | hydrothermal vent metagenome | biome: marine basaltic hydrothermal vent biome; feature: marine hydrothermal vent; material: mineral | place: Pacific Ocean | collected 2011-06-14/2011-07-23 | depth 1691 m
ACTAATAGTTTGTCAACCACGTCTTCCTTTGCCGGCTTGTCAAGAAAGTAGGCTATGACATTCTTATGTAACTGTTTCAGGTTGTCGGGGTAAGTAACTTTTTGCGGAGAGCAACCAACGATAAAAAAAGAGATAAGGGAAAATAATATAAACAACGAATTGGGCTTCATATTTTCAATTTAACTTTAAACATTCTAATAAACAGTCTCTAATTTGTTTCCGAAAGTTACATTTTATTTTCATATTTTTTCTTCTCAAACTCAGATAATTAAAGCAGTTTGTTTGAACAAGGTCCTGAAAGGGCAGTGCCTGCTTTTTGCTTTTTGCTTTTTATTGTTATCTTTACACACGGGAAAATTTCTTATGCTCCGCTATCTCTAAGATGCTGAGTACCTATAAGATAACCAGGCCTCTTTCCCATTTTTTTTTGTTTTTTATGAATTATTCAGTTTAGAGGATTATTGAAAAATATAATTCTAACATCCACTTTTTTTTAAGTGTTTGTGTTTTTGATTGTCATTTTTAGTTTAGCAACAAAATAATGTAAAAAAAGAGAGGTATGGATTTAAACTTTTTAGATTTAGGTATTGTAGCGATTTATATTGCTTTAGTTTTCATGTCTGGGATTTTAATGAAGAAGTATGTGACAGGTATTGGCGATTATCTTGTAGCAAACAGGACAATGGGCTTTAACCTTGGCATAGTATCCATGATGTGTACAGAAATTGGTATAATTACTTATATTTATTATGCAGAGCTTGGCTATAAAGCCGGTTTTGCCAGTTTGATTGTAGCCTTCCCTACCATGCTCGTTTACTTTGTTCTGGGAAGGACAGGTTTCATAATAAAACCACTTCTTAAAATGAAAATAATGACCATCCCTGAATTTTTCTCTATGAGATTCAGCAAGGGGGTACGGTTTTATGTAGGGATTTTAATGGCAGTAGGAGGCATTTTGAATTTTGGGGTATTCCCTGGCGTTGAAGCAAAGTTTATAAATACCATTAGTGGTATCCCTGAAGGGTATGTATTATACACAATGGTAGTACTGTTAACTTTAGTGTTGATATATACCCTTTTGGGAGGTATGGTTTCTGTTATCCTCACAAACTATATCCAATATGTGTTACTGAGTTTTGGTATGGTATTCATCACCGTTTATGGAGTTTACATAGTTGGTTGGGACAACATTGTAGATTCTGTAGTTTCAAATCTCGGCGAAAAGGGGGTAAACCCATTCTTCCCTTCAATGTTTGAGGGCGAATTTGGAATCGGATTTATAGTATGGCAGTTTTTAGAATGGACAGCACTCCTTGTGGCCTGGCAGGCAATAGCACTGCGGCTCTTCTCTTCGAAAAATTCCAAAACCGGGATGAAAATTTATAAATGGTCAGGCTTAATGTTCTTATCCCGTGCTATTCTCCCGATATTTTGGGGGATTATGGCATTCGCATATCTTGCTGAGCCTGTAGCCGGATTGGATGCCCTGCCGTTATTTATAAAAGCTATTACACCTAACGGCGTACTGGGGCTTATCTTTGCTGGATTATTAGCTGCTTCTATGTCAACGTATGCCAGCTATTTGCTTTCATGGAGTTCGATCGTATCGCAAGATATTATCGGAGTCATAATAAGATATATAACAAAAAAAGAAATCAGTTCGAAAAGGCAATTGTTTATAAGCCGCCTGACTGTTGCAGCAGTAATGATTTTTATTATATGGTGGTCTTTATCCCATAAACTTGAAGGGTACCTCTATTTTTATTTGCAGATGACAGGGATGTTATTCCTTCCCGGGGCATTAGTGAGCATCGGATTTGGGATATATTGGAAAAAGGCTCAAAATGCCGGGGCATATCTTGCATTTACTCTTGGTGCAATACCCCCTATACTTTATTTGGTTTTATCTGAAGAAGTAAAAAATACATGGGCTTCGGAATTTGGGTGGGGAGGCTTCCTGCTTGCGTTGATTGGAATGTTACTAGGGTCATTTATTCAAGACTTTTTTAAACAAAGAAAAGTAAAAAGGATCTCTAAAAACCAGGGTTTCACAACAACCCAGGCAATTGGGTAAAATTAAAAAGGTTGGAGGTGTGAACATTTGTTTTTGAAAAAAAATCGAATTAGATTTGCGTTAAATAAAGGCATCAAAAGAAAATAGGCTTTCGGATGTGCCAATAAATAATAATATAAAATATAAACAATATAAAACATAAAGTTATGTGGATTATAATTTGGGAAATAGTACTCCTGTTTTCGATCATATCATTTACCTACATGTCGATAAAAGTTCTTTACCTGGGGATCCATGAATTAAAGGAAATGTTTAAGATACTTAATGGGAAGAAATGAAGAAAGTCGGTCCAATAATAGATGGCAAAGAGTTGGATTTTGCAGGTGGCGATACGGTAGAGGTAATTAACCCGGCTACCGGGAAGGTGATCGCTCAGCAATTATGCTGCAATTCGGAATGCGTGAATGAAATAGTGGAATCAAGTAAAAAAGCGTTTAATTCAGAAGAATGGCAAAAAATGCCGCCGGCAGGCAGAGGGCATTGTTTAACCAGATTAGCCGATTTGGTAGAAGCTCATTCAGATGAATTAGCCGGCCTTGAATTACAAGACACCGGAAAACCTGTTTCACAGCTTAAGAATTCCGAGATACCATTAACTGTATCAATAATTCGTTTTTATGCAGGTGCTGCAGATAAAATCGAAGGGCGTGTTAAATCAGCATCAACAGGCACCTTTCAATTTACAATGTATGAGCCTTACGGAGTAGTTGTTGGGATTTTACCATGGAACTACCCATTAGTTAATGTTGCAATGAAAATTGCCCCGGCACTTGCCGCCGGCAATGCAATTATCATTAAACCCTCTGTGGATACACCATTAACCAGTGTGGCGTTTGCTAAGCTATGTATCAAGGCAGGAATCCCGAAGGGTATCGTTAATGTCGCATTAGGGAAAGGGTCCTCTACCGGGCAAAGCCTGGTTGAGCATCCTGAGATAAAAAAGATATCATTTACCGGGTCTACTGCAATAGGGCAGCAAATTCAAAGGCAGGCTGTTGACCAGATGAAGTCGGTGAACCTTGAACTTGGCGGGAAAAATGCAATAATTGTTTTCGCTGATGCCGACTTAGATAAAGCAGCCAATGCTGCTATAATAAGTGCTTTTGTAAATGCAGGGCAATTGTGTGTGTCTTGTTCACGATTGTTGGTCGAAGAGCCTGTGGCCTCAGAGTTCCAGGCAATCCTTAAAGAAAAGGTCGATAAACTGAGAATAGGCGATCCTAATAATGATAATACTTTGGTTGGCCCTATGATTACAAAGAGCCAATACGAAACAGCATTAGATTACATTAAAATAGCATCTGATGAGGGGTGTAGGGTCATAAGCGGGGGGGGGAAGATGAATCTCCCAGATTTAACCGGAGGGTTTTGGATTGAACCGACAATATTATCTGATGTTAAGGCTGATATGAGAGTTGCAACAGAAGAAATATTCGGGCCTGTTTTAAGTATTATTTCATTTAAGGATGAAGCTGAAGCTGTAAAAATATCAAACAGCGTAATGTATGGTTTATCCGGTTCCGTATGGACTACAGACAGCAGCAGGTCTATGCGTATGGTCAAGGCACTGAATACAGGGATTATTTGGGTTAATTGCATGATGGAAGGCTATCCTCAAATTCCGCTTCCTCCTCATAAAATGAGCGGAACCGGTGTTGAGCTTGGACTGGAAGGAATGATGGCTTATTGTAAACAGAAAAGTGCTGTAATGTCTTATGATAATAAAGCTACGGTAGGATGGAACTTGTAACAAAAGAAGGCCCGCTATTAAAAGAAATGAGTGGCAAGCCTGTCGGGGAGTTGCCAACTCCGGTAATAGTAGCGGATTATAATGATATAGTATCAAATCTTTCAAAGTTGGATGAATATTTTAACAATGGGAATTGTAAATTACGTCCACATTTTAAATCTCATAAATGCGTCACATTAGCCAGGCTGCAAATGGCATATAAGAATACTATCGGCATTACATGTGCCAAAGTATCTGAGGCAGAACAGTTGGTGAGTGGCGGGTTGAACGACATATTGATTGCTAATCAGGTAATAGGGGTTGATAAGGCCAGGCGGGTAGCCTTAATAAATGAAAAAGCAACTGTTCGCGTTGCCGTAGATTCTATTGAGGGTATTAAACAGTTGGGGAATGCCGCACGTGAGGTTGGAGTAGAAATAGGGGCCCTTGTAGAAGTAGATATCGGTATGAACCGTGGGGGAGTACAACCGGGCAAACCTGTGTTGGACTTAGCCGAGGCCATTTCGGCCACAAAAGGTTTACGGTTCGATGGGTTGCAAAGTTATGAAGGGCACATTGTTACATTACCCGATTATAAGGAAAGGAAGAAACGTGTTGAAAAAGATATGCTCCCCCTGCTTGAGTCCAGGGCATTACTTGAACAAAAGGGGTTTTCAGTATTTGTGTCATCAGGAGGGACCGGGACTTATGATATTACCGGGAATATAGAAGGTATTGATGAATTACAGTGTGGGAGCTATGCATTGATGGACTCTGCCTATAAAACTATACGCCCGGAGTTTTTAAATGCCCGGTACATACTTGCCACAGTTATTTCAAAACGTAATGATGTAATTGCAACAGATGTCGGGCTAAAAGGAATGGGTGCGGAGTATGGGAATCCGATTGTAATTGGTTATCCTGATGCAGAAACCCTTTATGTGGCAGAAGAGCATACTGTAATTAAGAATATTGACGTTAAAATCGGCGATAAAATAAAAATTATCCCCCCGCATGGTTGCACTACCAACAATTTCTATTCACGTATGTGGATTACACGGAATAATAAAATTGAAGATATATGGCCTATCGAAGGCCGTGGATGTTTAGAATAAATTAAAATAATAAAAAAACATGGCTAGATTTATTGAACTTAGGTTTGTTGAACAAGACATTGCAGTCAGGGCAAGGTTACTTGAAGAAGAAATGCCAAGAACCTGCAGCGAGATAATTAAACATTTACCGATAGAGACTGTTGCAACCCATGCACGTTACTCGGGCAGTGAAATTGCAATGCTGCTTTCTACAGATATAAAAATAGAAAAGGAAAAAGCTACTTGTGTTGTTGAAACAGGCGATGTTGGTTATATGTGGCTTAACCGGGACGACCACTATGGATTGGACGATGACGTTTCGGAGATATGTTGGTTTTATGATAAAGATGGTTGCCCGACAATGGCTGAAGGGCCTGTTCGCACAAATATTTTTGCAAAAATTGAAGGCGATGCACAGGAATTCTACAAGGCATCAGCCAATACCAGGATTACCGGTGTAAAAAATGTCCGTATAAGTCTTATCGAAGAATAAAAAGAGAATGGCAAAGCAAGAGAATAATCAGGGAAAAATTAATACCATAGGCATAATTGGCCTCGGTTTGATGGGGCAGGGCATTGCAAGTTGTTTTGTAAGGTACGGCTTCAATGTAATTGCATACAGCAGGACGGCTGCCAGGGAGCAGGAAACATTAAATCATATTTCGGGAAGTTTTAAGAAATTAATAGATAGGAATATCATTTCTGAATCTGATATACAGGGGTGGGAAGAGCGTTTCAAATATGTTAATTCTTTGGAGGAGATGGAGGATTGCCAGTTTATTGTCGAAACAGTTGGCGAATCACTCGACCTGAAGAGATTTATCTATAATACAATTGAATCAGTTGTTGGGAAAGATGTGGTAATTGCAACGAACACATCAGGCATTTCAATCTCATTGCTTCAAAAAGAGCTTGTGAATAAAGAGCGATTTATAGGAATGCATTGGGCTGAACCGGCTGAAATTACGAAATACCTTGAACTGTCGCGGGCAGAAGATACGGCAGACTACGCAGTTGAAATTGGGCGCAGCATAGGAGAAAGATGTGGGAAACAACCGACAATCCTCAATTATGATATCTCCGGGTTAATTTCCAACAGGCTGATGTATGCTATGATGAGGGAAGCAATGCACCTGGTTGAAATAGGGGTGGCAGATATAGAAACCGTTGACCGCTCGTTTAGGAATGATATTGGCTGGTGGGCAACTCTTTGCGGGCCATTCCGCTGGATGGATATAACCGGGTTGCCAATTTATGCGAAAGTAATGGAAGGGCTGTTCCCCGATCTTTGTAATACCGATAAAGTCCCGGCACTGATCAAAGAAAAAGTAGATTCTAAATCAAAATTCTATGATTACCAGGAGAATGAAGAAAAAGAATGGGAAGATATGTGGACCGACTTTACTCATGATATTAGTGAGCTTGTGAAGAAATATGAGAAGAAAGCAAAATTTTAAATGACGTTCAATCAAAAAGATATAGAAAGTGCAATTGATAAACTTTTGCCGAAGATAACAGAGATCCGCCAATACCTGCATACTAAACCCGAGTTATCCTTAAATGAATTCAAAACTTCAGAATTGGTAAGGGAACAATTATCGTTACTTGATATTGAAGTCTTCCCTCCATTTTTATCAACCGATGTTGTTGCGCTTTTAAACGGGGGTAAATCTGAGAGGAATGTAACCCTCAGAGCGGATATGGATGCCCTGCCGATTACTGAAAAGAGTTCAATCCCGTACAGGTCGAGGAATAAGGGTGTCATGCATGCTTGTGGCCATGACGGGCATACGGCGATAATGATTGGGGCGGCAATTATCCTTGAAAAGTTCAGGGAACAGTTAAACGGTTCTGTGCGGTTTGTATTTCAGCCCGGCGAGGAGATTGTAGCTGCGGGGAAGGACTTAATCGAAAAAGGGATTCTAAACTCCCCCAGGCCTATTGCTGTACTTGCGCTTCATGGATGGCCAGGTTATCCCGTTGGGACAATCTGTTCTAAGCCCGGAAACTTAATGGCAGCAGCAGATTTCTTCAAAATAACACTAAATGGGAAAGGAGGGCATGGTGCAAATTCGGACCAGAAGAATAATCCAATCCTTATAGGGAGTAAGATTGTTGGCCGTTTATCCTCCATCCCTTCGGTGAAATTTAATCCATCAGACACGGTGGTGATTAGTATTGGCAAATTTGTTGGCGGTACCAATCCTAATATTATTCCGAATGAGGTAATTATTGAAGGCTCGACAAGGTATTTTGGCAAATCTGTAGGGCAAAGGATACCCGGCCTCTTTGAGGAGGTGTTAAAAACTGAGTGCAGCAACTCTGAGGTTGATTATGAGTTAAATTATAACCGGCCATATATTTCAACAGTTAACAATTCGGGGATTGTTGCAAATTGTAAAAGCTACGTAAAAAAGTTTATTGGCAAATCAGCCTGGATCGACATACAGGAACCAGTTATGAGTTCCGAGGATTTCTCTTTCTACATTGATGAAAACCCGGGGGGGATGTTTTTTCTTGGTATGGGTGAGGATAGCCCTGACTTACATGCCAGTTCTTACAACTTTAATGATAAAGCTTTAAAAAGGGGGATATTATTTTTTGTCCTTTCAACAATTGAGCTTTTATCCTGCAATACGGGCAAATAAAAGCCTGCCTGCGGTAGGCAGGGATAATTTCCAGACAACTTCTAAGGCATATTTAGATTTATTTAAAATATTTATCTTTGCATAAGCATGGGTATTATGATATTTAGTTTTGGTGAAGATAGCTACATCAGAACCATCTGCCATCTGTCACATGCCGGCGAGGATGAGGTATAGACAAATGCCATAGTTGATCAGCTCAATACCAGGCCGTCTTCGGAGAGCGGTATGATTGGGAAACTGAAGGTTTCGTTCAGGTATTCATAGAGGAGGCAATTCGGGTCGTTGACAAACACATTTACGTTAGTGGGGCATAGATAGTAGTAATTAATAATTGTATAAATACTTTTAAAAGTATAAAGAGGGAATTATGCATTTACAGAAACTCAGTTTATTTATTTTAGGATATGTTTTGCTATCTGTGCCATTCATGGTACTGAGGGCACAGCCTGTAACAAAACTATCACCGTCAAATTCAATCGCCATTAACTCCGCAACACCAGGGCCAACCCTGATAACAAGCGAAGGACTTAACATATTCCGTAGCCGGGATGGCGGGATAATAACTCCCGCCAACGGCAATAACCACACGAATCACGGAACCTATTATGATGGCATGTATGCTGCGGCATCTAAAAATCCGGTCGGGCTGTGGCACGCAAACGAAAATAGCGGGTTTACATTACATGATGACTCTGGAAACGGGAATAATGGACTTTTGAACTGGGATATGGGTGCAGAAATAGCTTCATTTACACATGGTAGCCCCTCCTCTCATTTTTCAGATATATGCTACGTGAACTCAGGTGCTTTGCCCGATGACCCGGATGACGACCTGTTCCTCTATGTGTACACCGAATACTCAGGTTTTTTTAATCAGTCAGGGAGTCAGAAACCGTATGAAAGCCGAAACAAAGCCGTTTATATCAGAAGAGACGGGACTTATGATCCGAGTATGGTCACAACGGTTTATGACCCCAATGTAGACGACCCGGAGACATATTACTGGGTACAGACAGGGGATAGGATCCCGGAACAGAAACTTGACCCTTCATGTTATGTTTTTAATGGTACAGATTATGTTTCGTTTACTCACCTACAGCCGGACCTCCCTCCTGACGGCCCCCGGCAGCATATAGTGCTCTATAAGGCCGATAAGTCTGTTAGCCCTGTGAGATGGATAAGGGTACAGACTACCTCTGCGGCGCAAATGAAAGATAAAAGTGCCTTCCGGAATTTTCTTGTTGCAGATTTATTTGAGTTTGACCATGATGGCAATGGTATCAACAGTTTAATGGGTATCGGTAATTACGGAAAGGAAAGAAACCAATGGGACTCTGATTATATCACGCCTAAAGAAGCCGAAATGCGTGTTTATAATTTCGGAGAACAGCCAGACTCCGATAGCGGCAGTTTCCTTTCCGGCCATGCGGACTATATAGACCCGGACAACTATATAGCCTCGCCGGATATTACAAAGGCCGGCGACACCTTTTATATCGCATATTACGAAGCGCCCCCTCTTCCCCCGCTTATCCCTCCAGTTGCAGGCGGATATAAAGTATTCAACGCCGATATTAAACTCATAAGCACAAAAGATTTTAAGACATACACCTCTTCTATATGTGTTAGTGGCAACTGCGCCAGTAATAATCCAAATATTGAAAACAAATGGCCGGCGATTGCCATGCTTCCGGATGGAAGATTGTTTGTTGCATACACATCGAGGGTAGCCGGGCAACTTGATTTTATATACAGGACATCTTCGCCACCATACACTACATTCTCCGACTCTTATGGTACCATCGGGAATGGTAAGGGTAAGGAGTATTATGCTGCTATCACTTTTGACTCTATGGGCAATATCGTATTGGCCGCACAGAGGACCACTCCTTCAAGAAGGACGGAGAGCCACCTAATGACAGATGCCCATAACTGGACAGAAGGTAGGTTCGGGCCTGGTTTAAAACTTGACGGCAAGGCTGATTATGTGAATGTTGGGAATGATACCAGTTTAAAGATAAAGGGGAATGAAATCACGGTATCTGCCTGGATCAGGGCTGCATCAGACAGAGCTGTTGGCAATGAGCGTATCGTTGGAAAGGGAATAGCGGACGATGCACCGCCGTACTACAGATATCTTCTTTACAGGAAGGATGATACGAGAGAACTGAGGTTTGGAATATCCACTGCCGGAGCATCTGAACCTTCGGTTGCCATAGCATCTGTATCCTATAACTTTAGTGGTGTAACAGCCGGCAGGTGGATGCATGTGGTAGGGGTTTATGATGGTACAATAACAGACCCCGGGAAGGATAACATTTTCATTTATATCGATGGTGAATTAAAAGGCCAGGGCCGGGGGGGCAACAATCCTTCTGATTTCAATATCGGCGATACCGATGAACCGGTCGTAATAGGAGCGAATACTTCCGTTTCACCTCCATCTCAATTTTTCCACGGCGATATTGATGAGGTGATGATATTTAACAGAGCATTGGATACGGACGAAATACGGAGCCTATACACTAAAAATACTCTCTAAAGGTATCGCCCCTGGTATGAAAATGCTAAAATTAAAACATTCAGGGTATTGTAAATTTATTCTCCCGAGAGCCTCACTTTAATTTCCCCTTTATTGCTTTCAAGTGCCCATGCAGGGATTCTTATTTCAATCCGTTTCAACCCTTCAATCTGGCGGTCGAGTTTTAACGGTGCCGGGTACAATGAAACCACCGAAACCGTTAATTCAGGATGCGAAAGGTTTTCGAGTTTTAACGTTTTCCCGCCTTTTTTTAAAATGGCTCCACCCTCTACAATTTCCACATCGGCAGTTGTCATTAGTTGCCAGGTAATCAATTTGGTATTTTCTGAAAGCTCAAACCGGTCATCAATCAGCAGTGACGTAGGGCTCTCTTTTACAAACCTCCTTTCGGCACTTTTCAATTGCCCTTTAAAAGTCGGGGTCATATTGATTGTAGCCTCAGGATTGTTGCCCGGTTTGAAGTCAATAATGGTTGCTTTCCCGTCAACTACGTGCAACTGGTTATTCACCGTAATTGTACTGTGCCCGTAATTGTTTTTAGTGAGCAGAGCCCACCGTTCGCAGCTTTGGCAACGGCTCCACAAATCGAACCCGGTTTTTTCCAGTTCGTAGTAACTCTGATTCCCGGGGTCAACCACCCAGCGTACGCCATTAAGTTCAAAAACGAATGAGCCGCCGTCCATATTGCCATGGTTAACCGAACCACTCCCACCTTTCCCACCAAAGTAATACTGATGAGGGCCGTCCCCTCCTCCGGTAAAGATTACAATCGGGGTAGCCCCGTCACCTTTCCAGGCGGCAGGCATTTTTTGCCCGCCTTTTTCTTCATATTGTGATATCCATACCAGCCCCGCACCGGCATATCGCGGCAATTTCCCCATTTCTTTAGCCGGGCGTAAAAACCTTTCTTTTTCAAAGAATGCCTTATTCCCGGTTTTTGTGGCAAACCAGGCCAGGGTAATGTCGCCATTTTTACTCCTTTTATCGCCACAGTCGGAATAATTATAGTACCAGCCGGAAGGCGCGTTACACAAAACCCTGAAAATAGCACTTTCTTTAAAAGCAGGATAGTTGGCCAGCCCGAAATCAGTGCCGAAAGCACTTTCAAGCATTGCTGCGGCAAGAACAGAGAAACTGGTACCATAGCCCCAGTATGTTGAACCTTCGGGGTACACACCATCGGGGCCATATTCTGCCAGGGCGTATGGCATCCCCTCCAATGAACGGCTAATGGTTTTTGCAGCCAGCTCCGGGTCTTCTTCGGCAATGGCAATCGAGGCAGCAATCATCCCTGCATTACATACCTGGTTCCAGTTGTTGGTGCCGTTTATCCATCCGGTGTTGCCTTTTTTATTGTAACTGGGTTTAATCCCTTTTTCAATTAAAGAAGTTTTTGCCAGTCCGATTGTTGATTTTGGTAATTTCCCGGCAGTCCAGTCAAGGGCAATAGCTACGGCCACCGACATTTCGGCTACATCAAGGTAATGCGAGGGGTTCCAGTCGGAAAAATCGCAAACAGCTACTACTTCTTCATTAATCCGATTCAAAACAACCGGGTCTTTTTCAATACGGTAAACCATTCCTAAAATATTCATCCGGTAAAGCATTTCTCTTGAGACCGAAAGCAACCTGCGGCCAATTTTTATTCTTTCCAGTAAAGGTTGTTGCTGGATATCAACAGCATTTAACTGAATGGCTTTGTATATATTCTGCACCACCGGGTTGGTTTTCAGTTTTTTCTTTAAGTTTCGTTCAATAGTTGAATTTAATACCAGCCGGGGCATTGATCTCCTAAGGTTCTTTTTAAGGTACTCAACCGACATGGGGTTTTGTAATTTTGGGATATCTATGCCGGCAGCTTTCGATGAGGGATTGTTTATATTACCTGTTGTAATAATTGGCACAATCAAAACAAAGCACAACAGGACAACCCGGTAATTAATTTTAGTTCTCATATTAGTTGGTTTAAGCGAAAAAAGGCTGATTAAATTTCAGATAGTCCTTTAAGTCAACAGAGCTGCGGCATCCTGGTCGATGTACCAGGTCAGTTCCCCGTTTTCAGGTTCGATATAGTAAGCCGGGAGCAGTTTGGCTGCTTGGTCATCGTTCATAATTTCGGCAATACGTATCGACTTTGATTTTCCGGTAACGAGGAAGAATACACGGTTGGCATTGTTCAATACTTTTCCGGTAAGAGTAATCCTTTTCCTTCCGGTAATAGGGTGTTTTGTAACCGTACAAATATCATCATGCCTGAAAACATCCATTTGGTAAGGGAAGATCGAAGCAGTGTGCCCGTCATCGCCCAGTCCAAGTATTATCAGGTCGAAAACCGGCCAGTCGCCGCGTGAGTTTAGCTGTCTTTTTATTTGTCTGGCATATTCTATAGCCTCTTCTTCGGGAACATTCTCTCCTTTGATACGGTGGATGTTTTCATCAGGTATTGTTATTTTTGAGATCAGGTGGTCGGCAGCTATTTTGAAATTGCTCTCTTTGCTGTCGGGGGGTACGCACCGTTCATCTCCCCACCAAAGGTGTATCCTTTCCCAGGGGAGTTTGTCTGAATACTTCCCGGCTAATACATCTAATAATAATTTGGGCGTACTTCCTCCGGATAAAGCGATGTCAAAACGGTTTTGTGTTGAATCGGAAATGAATTTATATATCCCTTTTGCCAGGCTTTTAACGGCCTTTTTTGGTGTGGCGAATATTTTTACTTCAACGGATGTGCTCATATTAAATAATTTTTCAACTAATGACAATAATTTTTCAGCCAATTACAGCTCACAGTATAACCCATCGTTAGAAAGGTTCTTGCAGGGGTACCGCCAATGCCCGCCGGTAATTAAATTATCGGCAACATTCGGGCCCCAGGTGCCGGCAGGATAGCCATAAACCGGTATTTTCGGATTTGTTTGCCAGGCATCTAAAATGGGTTGTACAAACGACCATGCTTCTTCAACAGCATCGCCCCGTGTATAGAGTGTTGCATCACCCTGCATACAATCTAATAACAAACGTTCGTATGCAGCCGGTATTTTTTCCCCTGACAGGTCGGAATAATGAAAATCCATATTTACAGTCTGGACATTAAACCCTGCTCCGGGGGTCTTCATGCCGAATTTCAGCAGAACCCCTTCATCGGGCTGGATGCGTATAATCAGTTGGTTCTCGACAGGTTTATAATTCTCACCGGAGTCGAACAGGTGATGAGGGACATTTTTAAAGTGGACAACAACTTCGGTTACCCTGGTGGGCAGCCTTTTCCCTGTCCGTATATAAAATGGCACTCCTGCCCAACGCCAGTTGTCGATATAGAATTTTAATGCAACAAAGGTTTCTGTCCTCGAGTTTTTGTCAACACCGGGTTCCTCCCTGTATCCATTAATAATTTCGCTGTTTATGGTCGATTCGGTGTATTGCCCCCGTATAACGTATTTCTCAACCTGTTCCTGTTTTATTGGGCGCAGTGCCTGGAATACTTTAAGGGTCTCGTTCCTGATGGCATCGGCTTCGATCACCCCGGGAGGCTCCATAGCCACAAAGCCCACCAACTGAAGCAGGTGGTTCTGTACCATATCGCGTAATGCTCCCGAGTGGTCATAATAACCTCCCCGGTTTTCTACGCCAAGGCTTTCTGCCGAGGTTATCTTTATATGGTCTATATAGTTATGATTCCACAGTGGTTCGAAAATCCCGTTTGAGAAGCGGGTAACCAACATGTTTTGCACGGTTTCTTTCCCCAGGTAATGATCGATACGGTATACCTGTTTTTCACGGAAATAGTTTAAAAGATTAATGTTTAGTTTTTTTGCCGACTCAAGGCCCATCCCAAATGGCTTCTCCACAATCAACCTCCGGAAGTGGTTTGCTGAGAGGCTTAACCCTGCTTCATACAGGTTTTTGGGGATAATACTATACATTGAAGGAGGGGTAGATAAATAAAAAATATAATTGGGCGGGATATCCAGTCTACTGCCTAATTCGTCAAGCAGGGTTTTTAGTTTTTTGTATTCCCTTGTGTCGGCAACTGCTAACGCCTGGTAAAACAGCATTTGCTTAAAAGTTTCCACCTCATTCCCTTGCGGCAGGAATTCATCCACCTTACTCCTGAACTCTTCATTACTCAGATGGGTACGGCTTACGCCCAATACCGCAAATCTTTCAGGGAGTAGTTTTTGAAGGTAGAGCCGGTACAGTGCAGGTATTAACTTCCGCCTGGTTAAATCGCCTGATGCCCCAAAAATGATTAGGAAATGATTGGTTGCCCTTTTCATCTGCTTATATGTTTTCGGCAGTAAATTTATCCATATTATTTAAAATTCGATTATTCTTCAAATAATAAATTAATAAATCGGGGGTAAAGCAGGGAGTTATTTGATTTTAAACAGCTTCAGGTTAATAGCCGTATACACACCAGACAACGGCATTGTTTTTAAAAAAACGGTATTCGAGTGTTAGGCAGGTATTTTTATGCCCTACCGTTAATACGGCATAAAGAGCACCTTCTGCCGACACTTTAAAAGGTTTTATCGCAATCTGCTTCCTGAAGTCGACTCCCTGGTGGCGGGTAGTTTTAAAAATGGCTTCCTTCGCGCACCAGTACAATAGCAACGACCGCTCTTTGTCGGTTGATTTTTCGATGCAGAGGAGTTCGTAGCCGGAGAGGAATTTTTTAGCGATTTTATTTATCTCACGCCCTTCAACCTCAATGTCTATACCTGCCTGGTTTTTGTTTAGGATAACAGCCACAAAGTCTTTTGAATGTGAAATACTAATTTCAATCTTTTTGTTTGGCAGGTAAGGCCTTCCGTCCGGGTGGTAACCGATTTCACACCTCTCTCCGGCTAGCTCTAAAAGCAATGCGCGAACTGCCAGGAATTCAACTTTTCGCTTTTCGTACGTTATTTCGTTGAATTTGGCAGAGTCGGCACTGCTTAATTGAAGATTGCCGAACTCTCCGGGCTTCTCAGACAGTTGCCATATCCCGACAACCCCGCCTTTAACAGTTATCTTTTTTACTAGTGGCATGTTAATTCCATGTTGTTGATTCAATTAACCGGATAACATCCGGTTCCAGGAAATTAATCACCGGCTTTAACGAATCGATATTCGGGACTTCGCTAATGTAAAGGGCTCCTCTTAAAAAATGGGAGATGCTGTCGGTAAGGTAAAATTGAATGGGAGATGCTGCATTCCCTTCTATCAGGTATATTGTGCCATAAACTTTCGATGCCGGATTTAAAAATATCCGCTCTTCAATAGCATCCGCTTTTATGGCATGCTTATATGCCAGTTTCCGCGATTCTTCTATATATTTTGCCAATACAATTTTACGTGCTTCCGTCAATGATTCCTTCTCGTTAGTAAATTTATGGTAATCGGAAGGATTGATCTTTTTATAGCTAATATGTATTTGAGCCTTGTTTTCAGGGATCAGCACATTTACCCAATACGGCTCTGCAAGCTTGTCCATGTCGGGCTTGACGGATGAATAAACCGGGATGTCGAATTTATATGGGAACCCTTCGTCAATCAGTTGATATTTTTTTTCAGGGAATTCTATCCTGAAGTACCCTCTCGGTTTGGGTGTGTATTTTTTACCACACCCCGTCAATAACAAAGGCAGTATTAAAAAGGAAATTAGTTGTTTGAAATTCATTGTGTACCCTGTTTCTGAGTCAAACGCAAAATATAGGGGATTATTTAGTTTCAACCTTGATTTGTTCAATTCGCCGGTTGTTTACAGCCTCAATATGAAAAGTAAACCCTTTGCAGGATATTTTTTCATGTAAAGCCGGGATATCCCCCTTTAGTTCCAGTATCAATCCTGCAAGGGTGTCGGCATCGCCTTTTACATCGTCAAAAAGTGTGTCGTTGCACCCTACTACTTTATAGAAATCGGGCAACTGGATTTTTCCGTTAAACAGGAATTTGTTATCGGTTATTTTTGTGTAGAGCAATTCTTCCTCATCAAACTCATCGGTTATTTCACCAACTATTTCTTCGATAATATCCTCCAGCGTAACAATTCCCGAGGAACCGCCATATTCATCGACCACAATAGCCAGGTGTACTTTCCTTTTCCTGAATTCATCAAGCAGCTTATTGATTTTTTTTGTTTCAGGGACGTAAAATGGAGGGCGTATAGTCGATTGCCACTTGAAGGTGTTCCCTTTGTGGACATGTGGCAGCAGGTCTTTAATATAAAGTATCCCGCTTATCTGGTCGAATGATTCTGAAAATACGGGAATACGGGAATAGCCGCAATCTTTTATAATCTTTAATACCTCCCCGAATTTTGTTTTTATATCAATTGCGGTAACGTCTACGCGGGGCCTCATAATATCGGCTGCACATTTATTGCCGAATTTTACAATACCCTCCAGTATCTCTTTCTCTTCGGATAATTCTTGTTCAGATGTTAATTCCATGGCTTGTGAGATCACTTCAATCGAGAGGGTGTTTTTATGCTTGTGAAGGCGTTTGTTCACAAATGATGTGGAGTAAATAAGCAAATTGTTTATGGGGCTGAATATTTTTTCAAGTATGGCAAGGGGGATAGCCATAAACCTGGCAAATCCCAGCCCGTAATAGGTAGCATACACTTTCGGGATAATTTCTCCGAAAAGTAAAAGGAAAAAAGTGATTATAATGACCTGGAAAATGAATTCCACTACCGGGGCATTGCTGAAATTGAATAAATGAGAAGTAATATATGCCGACAGGATAATTATCCCTACATTAACAAAATTGTTTGCCACCAGTATTGTTGCCAATAGTTTCTCAGGGTTCTCAAGGTTTTTCAATACGCTATTGCTAATCTTGTTTTTGCTGTTTCTCAACTTCTGTTTATCATTGGGGCTAAGTGAGAAGTAGGCAACTTCGGAGCCACTGATAAAAGCTGAAAATAATAGTAACAGAAGAACGACAAATAAACCCATTAAAGTCCCAAAAGTAAGTGGATATACCTGGAAATCCCAACCAGCGGGGGCGGGAAGAAGTGAATTGGCTGTTTCCAAAATCAACTATTTATGTTTAGAATGGTAGATCCTCTTCACCTGTTGCATCCTGAATATCCGGGGCACTATTTGTTGTTGTATTATCCGATGCCTGCTTTGGCGAATCATTTTGCCCCGTACCGGGATGGTCGTCTTTCCTCCCAAGCATTTGCATTACATCTCCGTATATTTCTGTAATGTAACGTTTATTGCCACTTTGGTCGTCATACGACCGTGTGCGTATCCTCCCTTCAATATATAACTGTTTCCCTTTGGTGACATATTTTTCAACCACCTCGGCCAGCCCCCGCCACATAACAATATTGTGCCATTCGGTGGTGGTAACTTTATCGCCGTTTTTTGCTATATAGGTTTCGGAAGTGGCTAACGGGAAGTTTGCAACTGCTACTCCTGAATCAAGATGCCTTACTTCAGGGTCTTTGCCGACATTCCCAACTAGAATTACTTTGTTTACTGACATAGATTTGATTTTTGGGTTAAACAACTTCAAATACAAAAATACACAAATAATCTTTATTTCTTATCCAAATAGTCTGAAAAACAATGTTAATGTATGGCAGGGCTGAAAGTCCGAAAGGTAATGAATCTTAACCCAACCGGGCATCATAAGAAGATATTTTATAAATCTCGGGAATCCGGTATCAGGGTAAACAGCGTTTGTACGTGTGATTCCACGTGTAAAAGTCTGTAAAAAACGGCATGTACCCTGCTAACTGGTTTAAAATCTTGACAAAAACAAAAATAATCCTTTTTAGATGCTGTTATTTTTTAAAATATTTTTACTTTTGCACACCAATCAAATCAGAATTAAATAGTTGATAACTAAACATATTTAGTGATGACAAAAGCAGATATAGTAAATGAGATTTCTAAAAACACAGGTGTTGAAAAAGTAGCAGTTCAAAAAAGTATTGAAGCATTTATGGAAACCGTAAAGGACTCTTTGGTAGGCGGGAAGAATGTTTACCTTCGAGGATTCGGTAGTTTTGTAGTCAAGAAAAGGGCAGAAAAGACTGCAAGGAATATTTCAAGGAATACTACAATCATTATACCCGAACATTATATTCCATCGTTCAAACCTGCAAAAACTTTTGTTTCAAAAGTAAAGAATAACGTAAAATAAGATTATTATGCCGAGCGGAAAAAAAAGGAAAAGACATAAGATGGCCACGCATAAACGTAAAAAAAGATTACGTAAAAACAGGCACAAGAAGAAGAAGTAATTTATTCTGTATTCTTCTTTGTTTTTTATGAATATTTGGAATAAACCTAAAGTACAAATCGTACTTTAGGTTTATTCCAAATATACGTATATATATATAAGATAATCACTCTGGAGTCGAGTCACAAAAAAGATAAAGATCAATAACGTACGGTTTCCAAACAGGAAAGTGCAGGCGGTATTGCATATTTCTTAAGAATTAAAATAGTTGGCTAAACAACAGAGGAAGCACGATTAAAAATTTAGTAGTGAGTAGCGATTTAATTGTTGATGTATCTGCATCCGAAGTTGTAATTGCCTTGCTTGAGAACAAAAAACTTGTAGAACTTTCCAGGGAACGGAGTGGGGCAAGGTTCGCCGTTGGGGATATATACCTCGGTAAGGTTAAAAAGATAATGCCAAGTCTGAATGCAGCTTTCATTGACATTGGTTATGAGAAAGATGCGTTCCTGCATTACCTGGACATGGGGCCTCAGTTTGCAACCCTGAATAAGTTTTTGCGAATTGCCTCGTCCCGGAAAAATAAAATCTCGACCATCTCAAGGATATATTCAGAACCTGATATCAATAAAGAGGGGAAGATAACTGAGGTATTAAAGGCAGGGCAAAAGATATTGGTGCAGGTAGCAAAAGAACCAATCTCGACAAAGGGGCCAAGGCTTACTTCTGAGATTTCATTGTCAGGGAGGTATATGGTCTTGATGCCGTTTAGTGAAAAGGTATCTATATCGCAGAAAATAAAATCAACGGAAGAGAGGAACAGGCTCAAGAAACTGGTTCAGAGCATACGCCCTAAAAAGTATGGCGTAATTATACGTACTGCCGCAGAGAGTATCCGTGTAGCCGACCTGGACCAGGAGTTAAGGAGGCTTGTAGAACGGTGGGAAACCTCATTCTCAAAACTTAAACGCGTTAATCCACCGGCACTGATTGTTGGCGAGATGGACCGTACAACGGCATTGTTGCGCGATATTTACCACCGCGATTTTAATAGTATTATTGTTAACGACTTTACCGTTTACAAAGAAATAAGTGACTATATAGCTACTATCCAGGCAGATAAAAAGAAGGTTGTTAAACACTACAAAGGGAGGCAGCCTATTTTTGAGTATTACAAGGTAGAAAGGCAGATAAAAGCATCGTTTGGCCAAACCGTATCGTTTAAAAACGGTTCATATTTAATAATTGAACATACTGAAGCATTCCACTCAATTGACGTGAACAGTGGAAACCGGTCGAAAGCCGGCCTCGACCAGGAAACAAATGCCATGGAGGTAAACCTCGCTGCATGTGATGAAATTGCCCGGCAGTTAAGGTTAAGAGATATGGGTGGGATTATTGTCATTGACTTTATTGACATGCACGTTACCAGCAATAGGCATAAAGTGTATGAACACATGAGGCAGATAATGGCCAACGACCGCACAAAGCACAATATCCTGCCGTTAAGTAAATTCTGCCTTATGCAAATTACCCGCCAGCGAGTGCGGCCCGAAGAGCATATTGAAACCGCTGAGATGTGCCCCAACTGTAAAGGTTCCGGGAAGGTGGTGCCCACCGTATTGTTTGCCGATGATATTAATAGTAAGGTTGCCTATATTTTTAACGACCTGAATAAGAAAAAACTTGTCATAAAAGTACATCCTTATGTTGCTGCCTACCTGACGAAAGGGCTGAAATCATACCGTATGAGATGGTTTCGTAAATATTTCAAATGGTTGAAAGTAGAAGGGGTAAGCTCATATTCCTATCTGGAATATCATTTTTTTGATGAGAATATGGAAGAAGTTATACTCTGAAAAAAAGCCACTCGAAAAGATTGAGTGGCCTTTTTTTTGCTTCAGGATTGAACAATTCGTAAAAAATCTTCTTAAATAGATATATTTAGATAATTCTATATAGTTTTAAAAAAAAATAAATTTTAGAAGCAGATGAAAAGGATATTTTTAGGAATACTACTGTTGTTAGCAACTCTGATTGCTAAAACCCAGATTGTAGAACCGATAAAGTGGTCGTTTGAAAATAAACAGGGCGATAAGGAAGTTGACCTGATTTTTTCAGCTACTATTGATAAAGGGTGGCATTTGTATGATACTTATTTGCCTGAGGGTGGTCCAATTCCTACTTCCATTGTATACGAAGATTCATCAAAATTTGAATTTGTGGGTGAACTGCAAAAGATACCGGCAGCTGAAGTCCACTTCGACAGTGCTTTTCAAATGAACCTGCGCTATTTTAGTAATAAGGTTTCATTAATCCAAAAGATAAGGCTTTCTTCAGATGCCCCGGTAACAATAAAGGGGTATGTTGAATTTATGGGTTGCGATGACCAAACCTGCCTGCCTCCCAACGAAGCCGAATTTTCATTTGACTTCAACGGGGCTGCCTCCGGGGCTGCCGAAAGCATAGTGCAGGATACACCGGGCCCCTCAGCACCGGGGCAGGCATTGTGGCTTTTCATATTGATTTCGATGGTTGCCGGGTTGGCAGCAATCCTGACCCCTTGTGTTTTCCCAATGATTCCAATGACGGTTTCGTTTTTTATGCGTGGAAGCGATAACAGGGGGAAGGCAATCGGCACCGCATTTTTCTTTGGCGCATCTATTGTGCTTATATTCACCTTGTTGGGCGCATTGTTTTCCTTTGGGGTGTTCGGCCCGAACGTAGGAAGCCTTTTGAGTACGCACTGGATTCCCAACACCTTGTTTTTTATATTATTCCTGGTATTTGCTATTTCATTTTTCGGGGCTTTTGAAATGGTCCTGCCCGGCAGCCTGGTGAATAAAACTGACTCAAAAGCTGATAAAGGGGGCATGGTCGGGGCTTTCTTTATGGCACTGACAACGGTTATAGTCTCCTTTTCGTGTACAGGCCCTTTCATTGGTGCTTTGATTATTCAGGCAGTGCAACATGGCGGAATACATCCTTTAATCGGGATGTTCTTTTTTGGTGTTGCATTTGCGACCCCATTTACCCTTTTGGCAATTTTCCCATCGGCATTGAATAAGCTTCCCCAATCGGGGGGGTGGTTAAATTCCATAAAAGTGGTATTTGCTTTTATCTTGTTGGCATTCGGGTTAAAGTTCCTGAGCAATATAGACCTGGTGTATGGTTTCAACATCCTGACCCGTGATATTTACCTCTCTATATGGATTGTTATTTTCTCCCTGTTGGGGATGTATTTCCTGGGGAAAATAAAATTTTCGCACGACAGCGATATGCCCTACCTTGGTGTGGGGAGGATGTTCCTGGGGATGGCAACGTTTACTTTTGTCCTGTACCTGTTTACCGGGCTGTTGGGGGCACCTCTTACAAACATCTCTCCGCTGATCCCCCCCGCAGAGAGCCACGGTTATTTTAGCAGTCATACAACTCAGGTTCCACTAGAGGATAACGATGTCGGATTATGCGGGCCTGCAAAATATGCCGATAAGCTACATTTACCTCAGGGGTTGCCCGGTTATTTTGACTTTGAACAGGGGCTTGCCTGTGCAAAAAAACAGGGGAAACCCGCATTTGTGGTCTTCAAAGGGCATGCCTGCGCCAATTGTAAAAAAATGGAGAATACAGTATGGGCCGACCCGGAAGTTTTACAGTTGCTAGCCGAAAGGTTTGTTGTAATCGGGTTGTATACCGACGACAGGACAACTCTTCCTGAAGAAGATTGGGTGACCTCTCCTGTTGATGGTAAGGTGAAAAAAACAATGGGCAAGAAAAACCTGGATTTGCAAATTTCACGTTACAATAGCAATAGTATCCCTTTCCATGTGATTATTATGCCCGATGGTACGGAGTATAAGTTAGGTGTTACGTTCGACAAAGAGGAGTTTAAAAATTTCCTGAAGAAAGCATTGTAGGAATCAAATGGGGAAAAGGATTTTTTCAAAAAGAGGAACACCAATAAGGGCTGCCTTTTACAGGTATGGAGTACCTAAGTATTAGTACTTCCTTATTCCTTGATTTCATTTAGTGAGGGTTTCATTTAAAGTGAAGCCCTCACTATTACAATGGTAGGGTTGATTAGGCATAAATCTTAGCAAGCCTAAAAATCTCTAACCAACACCTCAAAATAATATTTAGCCCATTTTTCCCACCCAATCAACATAAATAATTTTATGAGACTGTTTAACCTGAATAATTCAGTAATGGCACTATAAAGAATAAAGGCCTCATAGAGGCCTTTATTCATCCCTTAATAAATAAATGTAAGCTTCCTTTTATTATTGAATAGGTTAGGAATTTTTTAAGGAAGCAGCATTTTAACCCTACTGTTATTGTTGTATTCAAGTAACATCACCTGGTATCCCATTGCTTCCAGGTTTTCGAAAACTTCGATTCCCTGGCTTTTGCTTGTAAACGGGCCTACCTGGTATTTGTACAGGTTGTCTTCCACCTGGTTGATTATACCGTATTTTGAGAACTTAGCAACAACGTCATCCATTCGGGAGTTGATATTGACAGGTTTAACCGAAGCATAAAATTGTACTCTGTAATTTAATCCTGTCACATCGGGCTGGGTAATGTTGCTTCTTACAGGAGCCTTCATTGCTGTTTTTTTACTGATCCTCCTGCCTGCTGTTGCGGTTCTCCCGTAGGCACTCTGGTTGCTGGGGATACTAATATATTTTGGGATTGTTGATGAATTCTCTTTAATAGTAAAAGTTGTCCTGCGGTTTAGCCTGTGTTCAACTTCGTTTTGAGCATTGGGGATATATAAATCCCTTTCACCATATCCTTTGGCTTTAATCCTGCTACCGTCAATCCCTTTTGATTCGATATAACTAACAGCTGAGTGTGACCGTTGTTTTGCCAGCCAGTCGTTATACAGAAGTGTCCCCCTTGCGTCGGTATGAGAGCTTATCTCTACTTTAAGCCCCGGATTTTCATTGAGCAAACGGACAACCTTATCCAATTCAATGGCCGATTGTGGTAATATATCCCATTTATCGAAATCATAATAGATATTTTCCAGGACAAAAGTTTTTCCTTCGTTACCTTTATACATCCATAAAGTAGCCTTTATCAGCCCGGGTTCTCCTTCTGAACCAATGGTTAATGAATTGTCGAGGTAATCAGGGTGGGTTCCCCTGATATAGTATGATTTGTCAGCATTAATCGGTAATGTGACCACTCCGGTAGGGCCTGATAAAAGTTCGTCTTCGTTATTAAAATTAATTTTGACATCGGTAAGGTAGTTCTTGGTTTCTATATCTCTTACCGATAACTCAAGAAGCACTTCCGGCATTAATTCAATTAATATTACGGGTTCTCTGTTGTACTTAATGGTTTCTGTTTTGAATCCCGGCTTCGACCCGGTTACCTCATTTAATTTCCCAATGGGTATTTCAACCTTAAAAAAGCCTGTTTTATCGGTATGTGCAGTTTCAGGTACCGCAACAGAAGGGTTAAAAGTAATTTTTGCATTATTTATCGGGTTTCTGTTGAACTTATTGATTACCTTCCCTGAAAGCGCGACCATACTCATATTAAAGTCAATCCTGTAAATATCATCGCTGCCTGTCCCCGGCCTGTTCGAAGTAAAATACCCGAAAATCTGGCTGCCGGCAACCACCATCCCAAAATCATCATACTTAGAGTTTATTGGCGATGGGAATTTTACTATTGGAGGGTCGTCTTCGTTTGAGATAACTGTAAAATACAGGTTTAGCCCTGTCCCTTGTTCAAAACCATCGGAGGCATAAATTAAAATGCCTTTTGATGTTACGAAAGGGGTAAATTCTTTGCCGGGAGTATTAATCCTGCTCCCCAGGTTTTTAGGTATCGACCAGCCGTCTTTAAGCCTCACCGACATGTAAAGGTCGGTTTCGCCGTAGCCCCCGGGCATGTCGCTAACAAATATCAATGTGTCACCTGAGGGCGTAAAAGCCGGGTGCGCAACTGAATATGCTTTATTATTATGGTTAAATTTTTTGACTATTTTCCACTTGCCCCCTATTTTTTTTGCAATAACCAGCTCCAGGTTAAGCTGCCGTTTCTGAACCGGCTTAAATGGTGTAATAACCGGGTCGGAGGCATTCGATTTTGTAATAAACAGCTCTTTGGTTTTTTTGTTGTAAGCACAAGGGCCTACATGGAACTCGGAAACCAGCTCTTCAATTAATTTCCGGGTTGAGAGTACTTCCCCTTTCTCATCAATATCTACAGAGTAGAGGTCATAAAAAGTCTTTGATTTATATTTCTGTGCAATTGTGTTTGATTCGTTGTTGGAGGTCAGGTAAAGGCTTCCGTTGACCAGGCTGGGGCCGAAGTCACTTAATACTGAGTTGGCAGGGATTTCTTCCACCGTAATATTCTGGAGGTATAAATCGTTGAATTGATTTATCCTATCCTGGGCAAAGAGGGTTAGGTACAGGACCGAAATCGTAATAAGTAAAATAATCTTTTTCATATCCAATATCTTTTAAAAATAACGTGGAGAAGAAATCCTGGTTTTTAAGAAACTTAATTCGTAAGATACCATAATTTCATGTGTTCCGTTCTGGTAATGCCTTAATTTTGATGTGGTAAAATCAATGGCATACCCAATACGTAATTTTTTGTCGAAGATCCATTGTGCTATAAACCCGAATGAATCGCCTGACCTCCACATGCAACCCAGCCAGAATTTTTCTTTCAGTAAGAAATTTGCACTTAAGTCGATCTGAGCCGGTGAGCCAATTGTTGCTTTCGACAAGAAGGTAGGTTTGAACTTAATGTCGCTACCCAGGTCGAAAATATATGCGCCGGTAAGGTAAAAGTGCCTTATCTCTGCATAAGAAGAATAGTTGTTGACATTGCTTTCAAAATTGTTTTTTATCAATTTCGGAATAGAAAAGCCAACATAATAATTTTTCGCATATAAAAATGCACCAACGCCGACATTGGGCATAAACTTTTGGTCTATTTCGCCCATAAATGCTTCATCGGGTGTATTATTAGAATCAAGTACATATTTTCTCAGGTCGTTATTATAATTTGTAAACCCGCCTTTTAAACCAAACCTTAATGATGTACCCCGGTTCAACCTCAATCTGTAAGAGTAGTCAACCCCAAGGCTGAAGCGTTTTTCAAGTCCGATTTTGTCGTTAACAATGGTAAATCCAAGTCCAATATTTTCACGTTGCAAAGGTGTCTGGAATGTAAATGTCTGGCTGGTTGGCGCCCCATCGAATCCTACCCATTGCTGGCGGGTAAGAGCCATAAATCCCATGCTTCCCCACGAGCCTGCATAGGCAGGGTTTATCGTCTGTAAGTTGAACATATACTGAGTGTACATCGGGTCCTGCTGTGCATAGCTTACCTGTATTATCCCTGCCATGGCAATCATCATTAACCATTTCCTAGAGATAATTCGCATTTCCATAATGTATAGTTTTATATTTTCAATTCTTTTATACATGGCTACTTTAGTATTTGTCAACTTTAATTGTTGCCCGTTGCCCTTTTTCTTCCGGTTTACATTAATAAGGAATATGTATTCCTGTATAAACCGGCATTAAAATGTTTAAAATGACTTATTCGTCCTTTTTATGGGTTATTACTTTTATTCTGTAAATGAACTTTATGTATTGCGTCTTGTGTCGGATTCGCATTTATTAAGGCATATTGTATGCCAATAGATGTATTTTTTGCATAACAGCCTGTATGTCAGGAAGGTATAGTTGCAAATATTGTGAGGTGATTTCCCATTATGGGAAATTCTTTGACATAATGATTCAATATAAGACAAGTTTATATTGAGGGTTCCAGGCATTCTTTTTAGGAAGGTATCCGGCTGGTTATTAGTTCCTTATGATTAGTGTCAAGTCAAGCATAACCTCTACCTAATGTGGCGATGTGGGAAAGGTGTACCCTGGGTAGTTTAGCCCCGGAATATTAATAGGTATAAGGAACCCGGTTATGGAATCCCTAAGAAGCTGCCTAAAAACAAAATTTAGGCAGCTTCTTAGATATTCAGTTTAACTTTTAAAATAATTTCTATTAGTAGTTAAGGTATACAGTCCCTTTCTTTACGGTATTTTTGTCCAAAATCAGGACATACATATAAGTCCCATCGGGGAGTTTTTCATTTCCCACTGTCCAGGCGTGCATCGATGTTCCGTCCCACCATGCTTTTGTTTCATCCCAAACGCTAAGGTTTCCGTAATGCTCCCTTTCGTACACCAGGTTGCCCCACCTGTTGAAGATCATAAGTTTGGCATCGGGGTATAGGTTTTCAATACATTCAACGATGAAATAATCGTGGACGCCATCCCCGTTTGGTGAGAACGCATTAGGTATAAATAATTCCGAACAGGGAGTACACGCAGGATCGTAAACTACTTCGATAGTGGCAGTTGCCCTGCCACAATTTTCAGGATAACCGGCGTAACAAATTTCGTAAACAAAACTGTCGATTCCAACGAATCCTTCGTAAGGAGTGTATTCGAATGCCCCGTCTGAATTAAGCTGAAGTTCTCCGTCCATTGCCCCAGTGATGATCGTGGGAGCTAAAATGCCGTTGATAACAACATCATCGTTTTCAAGTATATTCCCTGAGATTGTGTGGCATGTTGCTAAATAATTATCGTCAACAGGCTCAGGAGAAGAAAAACAGGTTGGGTCGTATTCCACATTAATGGTTACGGTTGCTGTGTCGCAGTTGCTGCTGTCGCTAACGTAACATATTCTATAAATAAAACTGTCTTCTCCAATAAATCCGTTGCCAGGAGTATAATCAAAGGTTCCATCGGCATTGAATTGAAGTGCCCCGTTAGATACCCCGGAAATTAAGCCTGCCGATATGTCCAGTACATAGACATCGTTTTCCAGTGTATTCCCTGAGATTGTTTCACAGGTTGCAGTAAAGCTGTCGTCTTCTGCCCTTGGCGGGTCAACCAGCAGCATTTCCGGTTCTATCAGTATATAAACCGTTGCAATATCGCAAGCCTGCGGCGTCCCGTCATCACAGGCCGTGTAGGTATAACTATCGGTACCTGTAAAGCTGGTATTCGGTTCATAAATAAATGTGCCGTTTGGATTGAATATTAGTGTACCGTTACCGGTTCCGTTTACAAGGCTGAACGACTGGTTATCCCCTTCAGGGTCGTAATCGTTATTGCTGACATCTCCGGCAATGATTACCCCGTTGGCATTGCCTTCGTACATATCGTCAACAGCATAGGTAGTATTAGTTTCATCAGTTCCTTCTATCCTGATTGTTACCATTGCTGTATCCCTTAGCGAAGGCGTACCATCATCGAATATTTCGTATTCAAAAGTAATGATGCCCGTAAACCCTGTTTCAGGATTATATGTAAATGTGCCATCTCCGTTGATTACCGGGTTCCCGGTATTCGGAGCGGTAACCGGGGTTGTAATAATTGTAATACTGTCATTGTCCGGGTCGAAGTCATTTACCAATAAGTTGCCCGTTACGGGAGTGTCAATATTACCCCTGGTATTATCGTTTACAGCAACAGGTGGGCGGTTTATGCCCGGTTCAGGCCTTTCCACTATTTTTATTGAAACAATTGCTTCATCACAAAGCCCGCCATCGTCACATACCCTGTAAGTAAATTCATCGTTTCCGATGTACTCAGTTTCAGGAGTATAGGTGTACGAGCCGTTTGAGCCTATTGTAACAGTACCGTGCAATGGATTGGATACCACGGTAGTATTGACAGTCAGCGGATCTCCATCAGGGTCTGAATCATTGGTCGATACATTGCCGTTAACCGGCGTATCGACAAGAGTTGAATTTATATCGTTCTCAGCAATCGGCGGATTGTTAATACTGTTTACAACAACTGTTACGAAAGCACTGTCGCATAACCCATCGAGGTTACATACCCTGTACCGGAATACATCGGCTCCACTAAAACCGTTATCTGGTATATATGTAACAGAGTCGGTTCCGGCAATAATTGCAACCTGCCCGTTAGATGGCGGGCTTATTATTACTATAGTTGAGTTGTCCAGGTTATTACAATCAATATCATTCCCTAAGATATCGATACCGACAGGGGTTTCTTCCGGTGTTTTCGCATTGTCGTCAATTGCATCAGGTGTCCCTAA
>UOEP01000203.1_pt1 | contig 28096 bp, 23 predicted proteins | sample 1989931 | NCBI WGS metagenome assembly UOEP01 (sample SAMEA4712198, study PRJEB27164) | hydrothermal vent metagenome | biome: marine basaltic hydrothermal vent biome; feature: marine hydrothermal vent; material: mineral | place: Pacific Ocean | collected 2011-06-14/2011-07-23 | depth 1691 m
ATGGGCAGTCGGTTTTGTACACGGTAACCTATTATAATATTGAAGAAAATAAACCCTACCGGGATATTTATATTATCCCCTCTGCCGGAGGAGATGCGAAAAATATAACAAATACCCCTGAGAACGAATTTAATGCACTCTGGCGCCCCGATGGGAAGCAGATTGGATACCTCTCGTCAAAATCAGGGTCGGTGCAGCTTTGGGAAATGAACCCCGATGGTTCAGGGAAAAAGCAGGTGTCAGATATTGATGGAGGCATAACAGGGTTCAAATATTCACCTGATCTAAGTAAAATATTTTTCACCAAAGGTGTAAAACTTGACCGGGATATACATGAAATGTTCCCTGATTTGCCAAAAGCAAACGCAAGGCTTGAGGATGATATTATGTACCGGCACTGGGATACGTGGCACGATTATTCGTATAGCCACGTTTTTATTGCAGATTACAGCAATGGTGAAATTGGCGAGGCCAAAGATATTATGGAAGGCGAAAAGTTCCATTCCCCCGACAAATATTTTGGTGGGATTGAACAAATAGACTGGAGCCCCGATGGAAAAACTTTGGCGTATACCTGTAAGAAAAAAACAGGGAAGGAGTACGCTCTTTCAACCAATACCGATATTTATTTGTATGATACGGAAACCGGGGCAACAACCAACCTTACGGAAGGTATGATGGGGTACGACCGGAATCCGGTGTTTTCACCCGATGGGAGGTATATTGCCTGGGAGAGTATGGAGCGCGATGGGTATGAGTCGGATAAAGTAAGGTTGATTATAGCAGGCCTTGAATCAGGGGTAAAAACGAATTATTCCGAAAATTTTGACCAGAATGCAGAAAGGCTAAGTTGGTCGGGTGATGGCAAATCGATCTTTTTTATCAGCGACATCCATGCTACCGATGAAATTTACCGGTTGGATTTAGCCGATGGTTCGATTTCCAGGGTTACCAACGGAGTCCATAATTACCAAACTGTTGCGCAGGCCGGAACCCGGTTGGTTGCGCAAAAGGTTTCCATGTCGCAGCCGGCCGAATTATATGATGTCGACCCGGCAACAGGAGAAGCGAAAGCTTTAACATCAGTAAATAAAGGGTTGCTTGGGCAGTTAACAATGGGGGCAGTCGAGAAAAGATGGATTACAACTACCGACAATAAAAAAATGCTGGTATGGGTGATTTACCCTCCTCATTTCGACCCCGGTAAAAAGTACCCCGCTTTACTATATAACCAGGGAGGCCCCCAGGGCACTGTCAGCCAGTTTTGGTCGTACCGCTGGAATTTCCAGATGATGGCGGCCAACGGTTATATAGTGGTTGCCCCCAATCGCCGTGGTTTACCGGGGTTTGGACAGGAGTGGCTTGAGCAGATCAGCAAAGATTATGGCGGGCAGAATATAAGCGACCTGCTTACGGCTATTGACACATTGGCAAAAGAACCGTTTGTCGATGAAACAAGGTTGGGCGCAGTAGGAGCCAGTTACGGTGGTTTTTCTGTGAATTACCTTGCCGGGCATCACAAAGGGCGGTTTAAAGCTTTTGTTTCGCACGATGGGATTTTTAACTTCGACCAAATGTATGTAACCACAGAAGAGATGTGGTTCGTAAACTGGGATATAGGCGGACCTTTTTGGGATAAAACAAATAGCGCAGCACAGCGTTCATATACCTTTTCCCCTCATAAATATGTCCAGGACTGGGATACGCCTATCCTGGTCATCCATGGCGAAAAAGACTACAGGATACCTGTAACACAGGGCATGGCCGCCTTTAATGCGGCAGTTTTAAGGGGTATTCCGGCCGAGTTCCTTTATTTCCCGGAAGAAAACCATTGGGTAATGACTGCCCAAAACGGCATACTTTGGCAACGGGTGTTTTTTAACTGGCTGGATAAGTGGCTGAAGTAGTTCTTGAAAATGCCGTTTTCTGGCATAAGTGGGCAGTTGGGGGGGGCACATGGCTTCCCCGGCAGTAAGAAGCAGGGTGCAAATACAATATTTTTTTAATTTAGGGCAAAAAGGTTATTAAATGTCAATCATAAAAGTAGGATTTATAGGCGCAGGAGGGATCGCCAAAGCACATGCGTATGCTTTAAACTCTTTAAAATATTATTATAATGAACCTGCGGATATTGAATTTTATTCGGTTACTTCATCCCGGAAAGAGAGCCGTGAGGCTTTTGCTGCAAAGTATGGTTTTAAAACAACCGGAAATACTGACAGGTTCTTTAAAAACCGGGAAACCAATGCAGTATTTATACTGGGGCCTAACAATACCCACTTCGAGCATTTTAAAAGGGCTTTGCAGATGCCAGATGTAAGGTTCGTTTATTTGGAGAAACCGGTTTGCGCATCGTTAGAAGAAGAGCAAAAGATGAAAGAATTACTGGAGTCTGTAGATTCCGGCATAAAAATACAGGTAGGCTTTCAGTACCTGCAAACAGCTTCGGTAAGGGAAGCACTTAATTTCTGGAAATCGGGGGTGCTGGGCAACCCTGTTCATTTTGATTTGAAGTACTACCATGGCGATTACCTGCAAAGTCATTACCGTGAAAAGAGGAAAACCCGGCTTACACCTGCACCTGGTGGCGGGGCAATGGCCGATTTGGGGTCGCATGGGATCAGTTTGTTAATGGCTTTTATGGGTGAAGCACTTCAAATAACCGGGGCATTGCAGGGTGGTGCTTTTGACGATGTGCCTGCCGGGTCCGACCTCTTTAGTTCGCTCTCTTTATTCGACCCGCAAACAAAGGCGGTAGGGAATATGTCGGCCAGCCGTATTAGTTCAGGGACAGGCGACCTGGTACACCTGGAGATTTATGCTGAAAAAGGGGCTTTACGTTATTCTTCCCACCATCCCGAATGTTTTGAATATTACATGGAAGAGTCCGGGAAATGGGTAAAACAGGTAGTTGGAAGTAATTACCGCCCAATCACCAACTTCCCGTCAGGGCATGTGCCACCGGGCTGGTTACGCTCCATGGTACATGCACATTATATTTTCTTCGGAGGCAAAGATGAGAATACTTTTATCCCCGGGTTGGGGCACGGATTAGCTGTTCAGCGCATTGTCAGGGAAACAGCAGATTATTTAAGGTTGTTTCGGGAGGAAACAGTAAAATGACAACAAGGAGCAGCGGAATATTATTGCACATTACCTCGTTGCCGGGGCCTGAAGGGATTGGTACTTTAGGTGGGAATGCTTTCAGGTTTGTTGACTTCCTGGAAAGGTCACGGCAAAAGGTGTGGCAGATTTTGCCGGTAGGGCCTGTCGGGTATGGTAACTCCCCTTATCAGTGTTACTCGGCTTTTGCCGGGCATCATTTAATGATCGATTTGGTTGAATTGGTGAACGACGGGCTTTTATTAGACAATGATTTAAAGAAAATCCCAAGGTTTGATACAAAACAGGTTGAATTTGACAAGGTAGCCGCATGGAAGATGCCCCTTTTACAAAAAGCCTATCAGAACTTTGGCATTTTAAAAGTATTTGGGCTGAAAGATGATTATGGCCGTTTCCTGGATGAGAATGGCTGGTGGTTGTCTGATTTTACCCTGTTTTTTGCAGCCAAGGGTAAATTCAAAGGCGATGTATGGAATAATTGGGAAAAAGGATTAAAATTCAGGGATAATGAAACCCTGGAGCAGTATCGTGAAGAATTGGCCGAAGAGGCCGGGTTCTGGGAATTTGTACAGTTCTGTTTTTTCAGGCAGTGGTTTAAGTTAAAAGAATATGCTAATTCAAAGGGGGTGAAAATTATTGGGGACATCCCGTTATATGTTGCCCTCGAGAGTGTCGATGTATGGGCTAACCCTGATATTTTTTTATTGGATGAAGATTTAAAACCCACCCATGTTGGCGGTGTCCCTCCCGATTACTATAGTGAAACGGGGCAACTGTGGGGAACCCCTGTATTCAACTGGCAGGGCCTGAAAAAGAGGGAGTTTGACTGGTGGATGGCACGTATCCATTTTAACCTGGATATGTTTGACCTTTTACGGATCGACCATTTCAGGGGGCTGGAATCATTCTGGTCGGTTAAGGTTGGCGAAAAAAATGCAGTAAATGGCGAATGGGCTCCGGCCTATGGCAACGAACTCCTTACTAAATTAAAGGGGCAAATAAGTGATTTACCCATTATTGCTGAAGACCTGGGTGTTATCACCCCCGAAGTGGAAAGGCTTAGAGACGACTTTAACCTGCCCGGGATGAAAGTACTGCAATTTGCATTTACCTCCGATGAGAAAAATGAATACCTGCCGCATAACTATACCTCCAATTATGTGGTTTATACCGGGACACACGACAACGATACGTCCCTGGCGTGGTTTAAGTCGAGGAATAAAACTGAGCGCAGGATGATAGGCCGCTATTTGAGCACAAAGAAAAATAAAATAGTAAAACAGCTTATTGAGGCCGCCTGGGCTTCAGTTGCCGGAATGGCTATATTCCCATTGCAGGACCTTTTTGAGTTGGGCTCGGAGGCACGTATGAATATTCCCGGAGTGGCAACAGGCAACTGGGGCTGGCGGTTCCGCTGGAAGCAGGTAAAAGGTAAGCACATCCGGTTTTTAAAAGATTTAACAAAACAATATAACCGTTAAATGGGAGTTCAGGATAAAATCAATATATCCATCTCGAAAACTCCATTAAACGTTAAACAACTTTTATGTATTTTTTTAATGGTAAAAAAGGGATCAATTCAAATTTTTGGTGAAATATTTTTGGATCAGATGAGAAAGTTGTGGAGAGTGTACCTTTTTATTAAATCAAAAGAAAATTAGTAGTAAGTCGTAAGTAATTAGCCTGAATAATTCATGAATTATTCAGGCTAGAGTCTGTCAATAAAGTAAGTGTTTGGTTCAGAATGTTCGCCTTCAAGGCTTTCGAAGTCTTAATAATCAGGAGTCCCGATTGTTCGGGATGGATGACAGGTTCTTAAGACAAGAGTAACGCAGAAGGCGGACTTTATGGACAAACACTAGTTAAATTGTAAAACGGCTTTGATAAATAACTCAGGCTGCTCGGCATGTAGCCAGTGCCCTGCATCGGGAATATCAATAATTCTGGCTTCGGGGTATATCTCTTTGATCAGTATTTTATCTTCTGAAGAGATATAATTTGATTTTTCACCTCTGATGAAAGTGACCGGGTATGCAAAAATTGGAATCCGGCTGGCCAGCCACTGCTTGTTTACACCCGATACAATTTCATCAAGGTATGTATACAATGCCCCGGGGTTTAACCTCCACTGGAATTTGCCGGAATGTTCGTTTTTTGTAATATTTTTTAACAGGAATTGGCGGATACGCAGGTTGTCAATTTTTTCGGCCATAATACCGGCAACTTCATTGCGGCTGTTGATTTGTGCAAAATCAATATCCTGCATAGCCATTAATATATTCCGGTGGAGCTGGAACTGGCTGGTTTCGTTCATAAGCAGGTAATCTTTTGGGGCTATATCTGCCACTATCAGCTTTTCAATACGTCCGGGGTAGTCGGCAGCATAAAACATGGCAACTTTCCCGCCCATGCTGTGCCCCAGGATTGTTGCTTTCCCTATTTTATGGCTGTCCATAAATTCAACCAGGTCGTTTCTCATATCCTCGTATGAGTTTTCACCAGCGTGTGGCGAATGCCCGTGATTCCGCTGGTCGATCATATAAACCGTGTAGTGCCCCGAAAGTTTCTTGCCAATCGACAGCCAGTTGTCCGATGAGCCGTACAGCCCGTGGATAATTATTAAAGGTTTTCCATTGCCTGTTTTACGGTAAAAAAGTTTCATGCCGGATTCTTGGTGTTTTTGTTGTTATTGGCCATAGTATGCCGGATATTTCCTGCCCGTCGGGATGAGATGGAAGCAGCAATGATTGCCAACCGGGCATTGGACATTGCCTGCCTTTTTTCACTTCAGGCAATCCAGGTATTTCCGGATAGTTGTTTCTAACCCCAGGTACAACGCATCGGCAATCAACGCATGGCCGATAGATACTTCTTTAAGGTTGGGGATGTTTTTATAAAAATAATTTAGGTTCTCAAGGTTTAAGTCATGCCCGGCGTTAACCTCAATGTTCAACCTGCCTGCGGCATTTGCCGCTTCTATAAAAGGTGCAATAGCTTCCTTTTTATTGACAGGGTATTGCTTGGCATAGGGTTCGGTGTACAACTCAATCCGGTCGGTACCTGTTTTGGCAGCACCTTCTACTGCGTGTACATCAGGATCGACAAAAATGGAGGTCCTTATACCGTTTCCCTGTAACCTTTTTATTACACCGGTTAAAAAAACTTTATGTTTACAGGTATCCCATCCGTGGTCGCTGGTAAGCTGGTTGTGGTTGTCAGGCACCAGCGTTACCTGGTCTGCCTTAACATCAATTACCATGTTGAGGAAGTCTTCGCCTGGGTAACCTTCAATGTTAAATTCTGTATAAATAACAGGTTTTATATCGTAAACATCTTGTTTTTTTATATGCCGTTCGTCAGGGCGTGGATGTACAGTAATTCCCTGTGCTCCAAACCTTTGGCAGTTGATGGCTGCATCAATGACACTAGGGATGGTTCCTCCTCTTGAGTTTCGTAATGTTGCTATTTTATTTATATTTACACTTAATCTGGCCATAGTTGTAGATTAAAAGTTGCAATTTACAACGAAGATTTGAAACAGGTGAAATTAAACAGAAAAACTTTTGATAGCGAAGAATCTAATATCCGATGTTGTACCGGCCCTCAGGGAAAAAGATACCGGGCAAAATGCGTTGAACTGGATGGATGTATTCAGGGTTTCACATTTGCCGATAGTTGAAGGGTTCGAGTACAAAGGGCTTGTTTCCGATAAGTTAATTTATGACCTGAACCTAAATGATGAGATTCTTTTCAGGCACATTGACAAATTGCCAACAGCCCATGTGCATAATTCCCAGCATATTTTTGAAGTGGCTTCGATTATGTACAAATTGAAGCTGAGTTTAGTCCCGGTTTTAGACGACAAGCATAATTACCACGGCGTAATTGTGTTGTACGACCTGGCCCGCAGGTTTTCAAACCTGTATTCGGTCCACGAGCCGGGAGGTGTTATCCTACTGGAAATAAATGCCCTGGATTATTCACTTTCTCAAATATCGCAGATTGTGGAAAGCAACGATGCTAAAATCCTAAGCTTGTTTGTGAACAGGTTACACGGGTCAAGTACAATGTTGGTTACATTAAAATTAAATACAATAGAATTGTCGGCTGTTATTCAAACTTTTACACGGTACGATTATACGATTAAGGCAGTGTATATGGATAATTCAATGTTAAACGACCTGTACGATAATCGTTATGAACAATTTATGAGATACATGGACTTTTAATATTTTAGTATGAAAGTAGCTGTTTTCGGTAGTTCTGTAGATCCGGGGTTTATTCCTGTCCTTCAGAAGTTTTTCCATTTTTTTAAATCAAGGAAGATAAAGGTAAGCTTGTATAAGCCTTTTTATTTGTTTTTGACAAATGATTTGGGTTATACGCCATATTGTACGGGTTTTTTCCATTCTCATACAGATTTTGATACCGGCACCAATTTTATATTTAGTGTTGGGGGAGATGGTACGTTTTTAGAATCGGTACAGTGCATCCAGAATTATGAAATACCAATAGTGGGCGTTAATAGCGGAAGGTTGGGGTTCCTTGCTGATATATCGCAGGAAGAGGTAATAGGTGCATTAACAAACATTGCGGAAAATAAGTTCCATGTGATTGAGCGTACAATGATACAGGTCGAACTTAGCGGAGGCTCTGCCCTTGATTATAATTATGCCCTGAATGAAGCAACAGTCTTAAAGTCCGATACCTCTTCAATGATCAGCATAAAAGCATATATCAATGGGGAGATACTGAATAATTTTTGGGCAGATGGCCTTATAATTGCCACCCCAACAGGGTCAACTGCTTATTCGCTTAGTGTTGGCGGCCCGATTTTAACCCCCGGCTCCGAAAATTTTGTTATCACTCCAATTGCTCCGCATAACCTCACGGTCAGGCCTATTGTGGTGCCTGATGATAATGAATTGGTTTTAAAAGTTGCAGGCAGGGGTACGCATTTCCTGGCCTCTTTAGATTCACGGTCGGTTAGTGTGGAATTTTCAACCTCGGTGAAGGTGAAAAAAGCCGGGTCTAAGTTGAAAACCATTGTCCTTGATGGGCACTCTTTTTATGGTACGCTTAGGAATAAGCTATTGTGGGGCATTGATAAACGTAACTAGTGTCTTTTAGAAAACGCCAATAACTGCGTTACGCCCATCTTGAAAAACAGTCATTTGTGAAAGTAAACTCCTTGATTTTCAGGATATTGCAAGTCTTATTCTTGACACCTTCTAAGAAACCACTTGAAAAATATATAGTTTTCTAAGAAGCACTAATTAATAAGGCAGCCGGGCAATTGCGGGAGGTGCAGCTCATTTTTCCGCAGAGCTTAACAATTTTTAACCTCTCTTTGTGTTTTATAATAACTATCAGGTACGTTGTTTTTAGAATTATATTACTTTTGTACCTCCTGAAAGCTGTTATATTCAAAAGGTGAAAGGCGTATATGTATTGATTATTAGTGTTTTGCAAAGGAGGTTGAGTGGAAATGAAGGAATGGGTTTTGTTGATTAAACACACCGGAATTTTACAAGTAGCCTTTGAATAAGTTGAAAGAGAAAGCTGGTAATTTGAATAAACCGGAATTGTTAAATGTGCCTGAAGCAAGTAATGTAAAAATGAATAGTTATACGGCAATGAGAAAATATTTGTTAGTATTTGTTGCAGTTATGTTTACTTTTTCAGGCTTTGCCCAAAAAACAGCAGATATTGGGGTCTGGGGAGGTGCATCGTCTTATTGGGGCGACATGACTGAAGTAAATTATGGTGAATCGCTCAACCCAATGTTTGGGGCTTATTTCAGGTACAACTTTAATCCCAGGTACAGCCTCAGGGCAATGTACCTGACCGGGCACATTGGTGCAAAAGGGTTTATGGAAAACTCAGGATGGGAATATTACAAAGCCACGCATGATTTGTCATTGTTAATGGAAATAAACTTTTTGAAATATATACTTGGATTTAAAAAGACTCCGATCACTTCATATCTGTTGGCAGGGCTGGGTGTTATGTATTACCCCTATATTCTCGACCCGGCCGCTATTCATCAGTTTAATCCTATGCATAATAAAGGGAATATAGAACTTAGCCAGTCGGTTGTTGCTGCAACATTCCCTTTTGGGATGGGGGTGAAAATGAATCTCGGCAAAAGGCTGGGGATTGGGTTGGAGGTTTTGTTCAGGAAATTATTTGACGATAGGCTGGATAACCTGGACGACCCGTTAGCCTACTCGGCAGGATCCGGTAAAGAGGTGTTTTATACCGATTCGTGGCACAACAATGATTATGCAGTTTTCATGGGGTTGCATTTAACATATAAAATTTATTTAGGCAAACAGGTTTGCCCGGTGTACGATAGTAAAATCAAAAATTAGTGTCGGTAAAAGATAGGTTAAATAAGGATTTAATACCAAGCCATATAGCCATTATTATGGATGGCAACGGAAGGTGGGCGGCCAGGCATGGCAATGCCCGTATCTTTGGGCACGAACATGGTGTCGAAGCCGTACGCTCTGTTGTTGAAGGTGCCAGTGAGGTAGGGGTCAGGCACCTTACTTTATATGCTTTTTCCACAGAAAACTGGGCTCGCCCCAAAGAAGAGGTGAATGCCCTGATGGGTTTGCTTGTCCATGCCATCGAACAGGAAACCGGAAAATTAAATAAAAATAATGTGCGGTTGGGTGTAATAGGGGATATTGAACAATTGCCCCGGGATGTAAAAGATAAGTTATTCAAGTGTATCAATAATTTAAAAACAAATACAGGGCTACATTTAATCCTTGCGTTAAGCTACGGTTCGAGGTGGGAGGTCATTGAGGCTGTCAGGAAAATAGCTTACGATATTAGGCAGGGGAGTGTATTGCCCGAAAATATAACAAATGAATTTTTTGAAAGTTATTTGTCGACAAAAGGTATCCCTGACCCGGAGCTGCTGATACGTACCAGCGGCGAATACCGGATAAGTAATTTCCTGCTTTGGCAGATTGCTTATACAGAACTTTGTTTTGTTGAAAAATTGTGGCCTGATTTCCGTAAAGAGGATCTTTTTGAAGCAATCCTTGAGTTTCAGGCAAGGGAAAGACGGTTTGGAAAGACAGGTGAGCAAATATTGAGCTAATTAACTTAGAATGAGGATGCGGAAGTCAATCATATTTTTATTTTTATTGGTAAATACTTTCTTTTGTGTTTATGCACAAGAAACTGATAGTACAAATTTCTCTATTTATTACGATAGTCCTAAGACGTACGAAATCAGTGAAATTAAAATTTCAGGCATTCGGTATCTCGACCGTGAGGTGTTGGTGCAATTGTCTGGCCTGGTAGTAGGGCAGGAAATCAGTGTGCCGGGTGAGGAAATCACTGCTGCCATTAAAAAACTCTGGAAGCAGGGCCTTTTCTCTGATGTGAAAATTACAGCCAGCAAGATAGTAGGCGACAAAATATGGCTGGATATCTTTTTGCAGGAACGGCCCAGATTATCTGGAGTGAATTATTTTGGGGTTTCCAAAAGTGAAAAAGACGATATTACTGAGAAAGTTTTATTATTAATTGGCAGCCAGGTAACCGACCACCAGATCAATAGTGCCGAAAAAATCATTAAAAATATTTTCCTGGAGAAAGGATTCCTTGATACAGAGGTAAATATTATTCAACGTGACGATTCGACCAAAAATAATAGTGTCATCCTTGATATTTATGTCGATAAAAAGGAAAAAGTAAAAGTCCAGGATGTAATATTCCATGGTAACGACAATTTAAAAGCAGGGATACTCGAGAGAGCCATGAAAAAGACAAAAGCCAGGAAGCTTAAAAACTTTTTTAGCTCGAAAAAGTTCCTTGAAGAAAAATATACCGAAGATAAATTAAACATTATTAAAAAATACAATGAGAAGGGCTACCGCGATGCCATTATAGTGAAAGATACGATCGTGAAAAACGAAGGAAACAGGGTCACTGTCGAAATTTGGATCGACGAAGGGGATAAATATTACTTTCGTGATATAAAATGGGTAGGCAATACAGTATATCCGGGTGATTATTTGAGTGCGGTACTGGGTATTAAGAAAGGAGATGTCTTCGACCAGAAATTACTCAACAAGCGGCTCACCGAAGATGAAGACGGTGTTGGCAGCCAGTACCAGGACAATGGTTATTTGTTTTATAACCTGACACCGGTTGAAACGAATATTGATAACGACTCGATTGACATGGAGATGAGGATTTACGAGGGTAAGCAGGCTACCATTAACAGGGTTATTATCAGTGGCAACACTAAAACCAACGAACATGTTGCCCGTAGGGAGTTAAGGACTATCCCGGGCGACCTTTTCAGTAAAAGTAAGCTCATGAGGTCGTACAGGGAATTAAGCCAGTTGGGCCACTTCGACCCGGAGTCAATTAACCCTGATGTGATCCCCCACCCTGAAGACGGGACGGTAGATATTGATTTTCAGCTACAGGAAAAAGCCAACGACCAGATTGAGTTGTCCGGAGGCTGGGGAGCCGGGATGTTTGTCGGCTCTGTAGGGTTGAAATTCGCCAATTTCTCTGTCAGGAACATATTCAATAAAGAAGCCTGGCGGCCACTGCCTACAGGCGATGGGCAGACCTTAAGTTTGCGTTACCAAACCAGCGGTAAATACTATAAAACCGTAAGTTTCTCATTTATTGAACCCTGGCTGGGAGGAAAGAAGCCAAACAGTTTGTCCGTTTCGTTATCGCACTCCAGGATCAACTATAGTGCCAACAATTACTACTCAAGATATGGAGGCTATGGAGGTGGCTATGGAGGTTATGGCGGCGGCTATGGAGGTTATTCGCCCTATGGCTACGGTGGTGGCGGCTATTCGCGTGGCTATGGAGGTTATTCGCCCTATGGCTATGGCGGCTATTCGCCCTATGGCTACGGCTCAGGCTACGGCTCAGGATATGGGTATGGTACTCAAAAAGAAAGAAACCCATCGGACGACCAGATATGGGCCACTACAGCATTGGCACTGGGATATGGTTACCGCCTGTCGTGGCCCGATGATTATTTTACCGTATACCACGAAATATCGATGGAACACTATAACCTGCAAAACATGGGCAGTTATTTTTATTTCCTTGCCGATGAAAACGGGCAGGTTAATGGTACTTTTGACAACCTGAGCTTTAAAACCGTTTTCGGGCGGAACTCTGTCGATAATCCTTTGTATTCAAGAAGCGGGTCAAATATATCGCTGACAATAAAGGCAACCCCCCCTTATTCATTGTTCAATAATATTGACTACAGCAATGTTGATAATAATAAAAGGTATAAATGGATTGAATACCATAAATGGTTGTTTAAAGGGCAGTTTTTTGAACCTTTGTCGAGCAACCGCAACCTGGTTTTGCGTACTGCTTATGAAATGGGATTCCTGGGGTACTATGACAAATACCGGAAATCACCTTTCGAAGGGTTTATTGTCGGGGGCTCGGGAATGTCGGGGTACAACATATACGGGACAGACTATATTGCTTTAAGAGGGTATAAAGATTACAGCCTTAGCCCAAGGAATGGTTCCAGCCTGTACTCAAAATTCACGATGGAATTGCGTTACCCGGTTACTCTAAAACCGAGTGCAACTATTTACGGGCTGGCATTTTTAGAGGCCGGTAATACAAATAATAGTTTTAGGGATTATAACCCGTTTAAATTATACAGGTCGGCAGGTATTGGCGTCCGGATTTTTTTACCTATGTTTGGGCTGATGGGTATCGACTGGGGGTATGGGTTTGACGAAGTACCCGGGCAGCCCAGTGCCGGAGGAAGCCAGTTCCACTTTGTTATTGGGCAGCAGTTCTGATGATTATATATGTATCCGGGTAATTTTTAGAATTGTGGATTTGGCTTAATATTTGCAACAATTGAAACATATTATGAATTATTAAATAATTTGTGCCATGAAAAAAGTAATCTTAATTTTTATACTATCTGCTTTTGTTCTAAGTGTAAGTTTCGCTCAGAAATATGCTTTGGTGGATACCGAATATATCTTAGATAATATCCCGGCATATAAAGCTGCACAGGAACAACTTGACCAATTGTCACGCCAATATCAAAAAGAATTAGAATCAATGCATGCGGAGATTGAACAAATGTATAAGGACTTTCAAGCCGAAAGTGTATTGCTTTCTGAGGATATGAAAAGGAAACGGGAAGATGTTATTATCTCCAGGGAAAAAGAATACAAACAGTTGCAAAGGAAGTATTTTGGACCCAATGGAGACCTGTTTAAAAAACGCCAGGGGCTGGTTAAGCCCATACAGGACGATATCTTCAATGCTGTCCAGGAAATTGCGAATGACGGTAATTATGCTGTAATATTTGATAAAGCCGGAGGCACTACGATATTATACACAAACCCGAAATACGACCTTAGTGATAAGGTACTACAGAAACTTGGATATAAAAATTAATTCCTATATTTACGTGCAAAAAATTTAAATCAATATTGATTATGAGAAATGTAATGAAAATAGTTATTGCTGCCTTGTTGACAATGACAATAAGTTTTGCAAATTCGCAAACTCTCAAATTTGGGCATATCAACCTGAGTGGTTTAGTTCAGCTAATGCCGGAAAAGGCAGCTGCTGCCGAAGCATTTGAGAAAGAGCAGGCTGAAGTTAAGAGTGCTTATGATGTCATGCAGAAAGAGCTGCAAGATAAGTTTGCAGAATATGAAGAATTGGGAGAGGATGCTTCTGAGATTGTACGTAATGCTAAAGCTGCAGAAATACAGGAGATTCAACAACGTGTTCAGACTTTTTCCAGTTCAGTACAAAATCAGTTAGCGAAAAAACAGACTGACCTGATGGCACCTATCATTGAAAAGGCAAAAAATGCCATTAATGAAGTCGCGAAAGAAAAAGGGCTTATCTATGTTTTTGACGTTAATGAAATGGGCGTTGTTTTGTACCATTCAAACCAAAGTATAGACCTTCTTCCTTTAGTGAAAGCCAAATTGGGTATACAGTAAACTACAATATTTGGAATTGAAAGCCATCTGCTCGCCAGCGGATGGCTTTTTTTTTTATTTTTGTTGAAGACCAATCTGATATTATGCTTCAAAAGTACGCTCCAATAGGTGTTTTTGATTCAGGTTACGGAGGCCTGACGGTTTTGAAGGAATTAAAAGCCTATCTGCCACAGTACGATTTTGTTTATTTAGGCGATAATGCGCGCACTCCTTATGGGACACGTTCGTTTGGCGTGGTATATGAATATACCTTGCAGGCTGTGAAGAAACTGTTTGAAATGAACTGCCACCTGGTTGTTATTGCCTGCAATACAGCTTCGGCAAAAGCATTGAGGAGCATCCAGCAGATAGACCTACCGGTTATTGCGCCTCAAAAACGTGTGTTAGGGGTTATCCGCCCATCTGTCGAGAAAGTAATTGAGGTAACACAAAACGGGCATGTTGGAGTGGTTGGTACGGTTGGCACCGTTGCTTCAGAGTCGTACCCTATAGAGTTGGCGAAATGGGGTGGGGGGAAAGTAGCCAGTACAGTGCAGGAAGCCTGCCCAATGTGGGTCCCCATTGTAGAAAACAACGAAGCCGGGACTCCCGGAGCCGACTATTTCATCCGGAAGAATATTAAAAATATCCTGGGGAAGGATGAAGATATGGATACATTGATCCTTGGCTGTACCCATTACCCGCTTTTAATGGCGAGTATTGAAAAGTTCCTGCCGGGAAATATCCGCATATTAAGCCAGGGGGCAATTGTTGCCGAAAAATTAGGCGACTACTTAAAAAGGCATCCTGAAATTGAAAGGGAATGCTCCAAAAATGCTACTGTTAATTATTATACAACCGAATCGGTTGATGTGTTTGAAAGCCGGGCGGGGTATTTCCTCGGGGGGGGGTTAAAAGCCCGGTCAATTCATTTATAGGTGTGGAGATACAAAAAAAACCAGGGCTTACTCACCGTAAACCCTGGCTCATCGGAATTATTTTAATCCTGCCAAAGTTTCCGCCACAGCTTTTTTCATTTCCTCATACTGGGCTTCCATGCTTTGCAACAATTTGTATTGTGCCTTTGTACGTATGAGGTTATGGTCCGGCGATTTAATTTTGTAGTAGTTGTCGCCGTCAATATAATCCATCAGGAACCGCAACACTTGCTCGTATGTGATATATTTGGCTGAGAATGCTAAATATTCAATTTCCGTACCGGTCAAAAACGAAATGGTTTCTTCGAGGTATCCTTTTGTAAAGGCTTTATAAATAGCCATGTCCATTGAAACATTGCCCAGGTTAGTATCGTCTTCCAATCCGGTATTGGTATAATACCGCATTGCATCGCCAAAATCGTTCAATGCGGTACTGTTCAACACAGTGTCAAGGTCAATAACACAAAGTACATCCCCCTGTTTATCAAAAAGGATATTGTTGATTTTAGTGTCGTTGTGTGTAATCCTTGTCGGGAGGCTGCCATTTTCATACAGTTTCCAGAATTCGAGCATCTCTTCCTTGCGCGACTCAATCCAGCCAATCTCTTCAGCAAGCCCGGCTTTTCGCCCAACCGGGTCTTTGGCCAGCACTTCGTCCCATTGTTTGAACCGGTACCTGATATTATGAAACCCCGGGATAATGTCGGTTAATTGTGCATCAAGGTCGGATACCATCGACTGGAATTTGCCGATCCCTTTCCCTCCTGCATACGATAATTCAGGTGTTTCGGCTGCTTCGTAAGTAATGGTATCTTCAATAAAGATACATACTGCCCAGTATTCATCGTCTTCATCTTTAAAATATAGCTTGCCATCTGTTGCCGGGACAACGGTAAGCACCTCACGCAATGGGTCGCCGCCTGCTGCAACCACTTTTTTCTTAATATGGGAAGTGACGATTTGTATATTTTCCATCATGGCAGGGATTGGTGAAAACACCCTCTTGTTTTTCCTTTGGAGGATATAATTAGGGGTTCCTTCTCCGGTTGTAATGGTATAGGTGTCATTGATAAAGCCTTCGCCAAGGGCTTTTACTTCAATAACCGTCCCTTCAAGTTGGAATTTTGCTGCTAAATCTTTTAAGTCCATTGTATTTAGTTTTTAATTTATAGTTATGAGCTGCGGGTTGTGGCCCAACATCCATTGGTTTCTTTTGGACTAATCCCCATCAACCCCTAATGCCGGTATTCAATATGCTGCTATCTAGTAGAGCGTTCTCTAATTATCATTACAAATTTACTTACCACAGTTTTGTTGGGTATACTCCCTGCTCGATCAATTGGCTCAACTGCTTCGATACATACGGTTTGTCTTCAGGGTAGGTAACTCCAAACCATTGTGCATTGCAGTTTAATACTTTGATTGTAATTGCTCCTTTTTGCAAAGCATCGGAGATTTCGAATGGCAGGAAGTATTCTGATTTTAACTCCTGCCCGTGCGATTTCAGAAATGCAGTGAAGCCTGATTCGAGCTGTTCGAAGAAAATGGGGTTTAAAGCCCAGCAATTCATCGAAACGGGAGTGTCGGGGGCAAGCTGGTGTTTTTCCCCTCCTTCATAATAAAAAATACCCTCTTCCCCTCCTTTTATATTTGTCCGTTCGTTGATTTCAACCAGGAAACCATTGCTGTCTGTCTTGCAAACCCCCCTTGAAACGTGCCCAAATTCAGAAAGGGTTTTTTGCAGTTGGTAACTAACCATACATGCCTCACTGTCATTTGTCGATTCCGACATATACCCTGCCAAAGCCCGGAAGGCTTCCCTGCTATAAAAGTCATCGGCATTGATAACTGCAAATGGCTCATTTATCAGTTCCTTAGCCATAAGGACTGCATGCCCTGTCCCCCAGGGTTTTTCCCTGTCGGGGTTGATGGGGATCCCCGGCGGTATTTTTTCAAGTTCCTGAAAAGCATACCTTATTTCAATTTTCCCTTTGAGTTTTGGTTCAAACAGGTTTTTAAAATCATCGGCAAAGCTTTCGCGGATAATGAATACGATTTTGCCAAAGCCCGCCTGTATCGCATCATAAATTGAATAGTCAATAATTGACTCACCTGATGGGCCGAATTTATCTATCTGTTTAAGCCCTCCGTACCGGCTACCCATACCAGCGGCCAATATTAACAAGGTTGGTTTCATTTTATTATGAATATGAAGTTGTTTAAAAATTGTATTTAAAATGAGCTGTGAAAATACAAAATTTTGTTTCAAAGCATGTTTTTATCATTTCTAAATTTTGATTAATCCCATATTTACCTCAAATACTTTTATATAAATTTAAAAAGTGTTTGAAAACAAATAGGTGTAATTATAATAAAATGCTATATTCGTGGCTTAATTAAATTAAGAAATTAATCAAAATCAGCTATGGGAAATAATAAAAGAACTTTGGTAGTGCCTATGATTATAGTGGCTGCCATGTTTGCTGTATTGGGCTTTGCCGTTGGGGTAAATGCCTTTTTTATACCATTTGTACAAGATGCTTTTAATATCTCTAAAACAATGTCATATTTGGTAATGACAGCAACATTTTCATCATTTGTTGTATTTGGGGTCCCTTCAGGGATGATCATAAAAAAGATTGGTTATAAAGGCGGTATGGTTGTGGCCTTTTTATTTATGGCAGTTGGTTTTGGGCTGGTTGCCCCTGCTGCAAGCTTAATTAGTTTCCCTTTATTTTTGATGGCACTGTTTATTAATGGTATGGGGCAAACTATTTTAAATACTGCTGTTAATCCTTATATTACAATATTGGGCCCCGAAGAAGGTGCTGCTGCCCGGATAAGCATAATGGGTATCTGCAATAAATTATCATTTGCAGGCGCTTCACTGCTTTTAGCAGTTTTTATGGACCTTGTAAATGTTGATATAGCCGATACTATTATACCGTTTTATGGCATTGCCGGGATATTGGTTGTAATGGGTATCCTGTCTTATTTTGCACCGCTGCCTGAAGTAAAAGCGGCAGGGGAAGATGATGGGGATACTACATCAGGGGCTTCGGCGTATGCCAATTCAAAAACAAGTATCTTGCAATTCCCTCATTTATTATTGGGGGGGATTTCTTTGTTTTTCTATGTAGGGGTAGAGGTTATTGCATTAGGTACTATAAATGATTTTGCAAAATACCTTGAGTTGCCATCACCTGAGAATTATGTTTGGTTTACATCGGCAGCAATGGTTATAGGTTACATGTCGGGTGTATTATTAATACCTAAAGTATTGAGCCAGAGCCTTGCTTTAAAAATATGTGCAGTTTTAGGGATCATTACTACACTGGCAGTTGTTTTTGTGCCGGTAGGGATCTCAATTTATGTAGTAGCCGTACTTGGTTTAGCTAACTCATTAATGTGGCCTGCCATTTGGCCCCTGGCTATTGCCGACCTGGGCAAATTTACTAAAACGGGCTCATCGCTTTTGGTTATGGGTATTGTTGGCGGAGCTGTATTGCCGTTAATATTTGGCTATCTGGCTGATATTACTTCTCATCAGATGGGATATTGGATTTGTTTTCCTGCTTACCTGTTTATCCTGTATTTTGCTGTTTCAGGGCATAAAGTGAGGACCGTAACGGTAACGGCATAAAGGAAAAATATTCTTTTTTGAAGAGGCTTCCCGAAGGAAGCCTCTTTTTGTTAATCATATTTTGTGGATGATGGGCGCATGAGGGTTTGCCCTTTTTTTATTCAGCTTCTACGATTTCAGTTTATTTTTATTGACAGAGATTGATGTAATAAGAATGAAAGTAATAGCAACAACCAATACAAAGAGGCTGACTGTTACATTGGTCAAATCGCCGATCCAACCCATCAGCAGTGGCATAACAGCACCCCCTGAAACGGCCATTATCATCAACCCTGAGATTTCGTTTGCGCGCATAGGGTATTTTTCGACCGTAAGTGAAAAAATTACCGGGAAAATATTTGCAATGCCCAGTCCGATTATGAAAATAATGCCCATGGCAATCATTTCAGAAGGAGCAATGAAGAGTGCCAGGATAGAAATCAACCCAAATACCGATGACCAGATGAAGAATTTACGTGATGAGAGTTTTGCAAGCATGAATGCACCTCCAAATGTACCCAGCATTTTCCCTAAGAAATAAATGCTGCGCCCGGATTCGGCAAAAGTTTGCTCTGAGCCGAACTTTGCTAACAGGAACTGCCCTGATACGGCATTTATTCCAACATCAATACCAACAACGAGGAAAATCCCAAGAACCATTACCGCTATAAATTTATTGTTCAGTAATTTAAACGATGAGCTAAATGTAGCACGTTCTCCTGTGTTCCGGGTTTCTTTAATTTTAATGGAATAAAGCCATAATACATTCAGGAGCGAAATAACACCAAACACAATAAATAGTATTTTCCAGTCGCCGAATCTTAGCGCAAACCATCCGGCCAACGGTGCTGCCAACATTGAGCCTACTGACTTTACAAACTGCGAAAAACTCAGGAAACTGGAACGGCGGTTTGAAGGGACCACATCCACAAGCAGTGGGTTCGCTGAAACCTGGACAATGGTATTCCCGATTCCAAGAAGTGCAAAACCGACTAGTGCCATTGCGAATGTGTACGAAAAGAAAGGCAAAAACAGGCCTGCGGCAGTAACGGTCATCCCTATATTCAGTACGTTACGCTTTCCCAACCGGTCTTGCAGTATACCTATAGGCACCGATAATACAAAAAACCAGAGAAAAACAGCAGACGGGATCAGTTGTGCCAATGTATTGCTTAATTCGAAGTCGATCTTGACCCGGTCGACACCAATGCCAACCAAATCGCAAAAGCTCATCACAAAAAAAGCCATTAAAACAGGGGTTACAAATTTTAAGGATATTTTATTTTTCATAATTCCAAGGTAAGTTTTGTTAGTAAAATATTTTTTGCTGCCAGTCCGGGGGCAGTAGTACCGGTGTGGTTTTCCCCCACATCAACATCAATAGCAGTTTTCTCCATAATTTTTCTTTACTTATCTTTTTATATCTATAGTATAGGTGAATTTATCAGCCCGGTAAAAACCAATGTTGTACTCAAAGGGGCGGCCTCCCGGGTCGAAAACGAAACGTTCGCGCACCAAAACGGGCTCCCCTTGTTTTATCTGTAACCTTTTGGCTGTTATCGCTGAGGCTGGACGGGCTTTAATCTTTTCTTTTGAAAGAGAAGGGGTAATATGGTAATCACCTTCAATAATTTCATACAACGGGCGGGAAAAATCTTCCTTGCCTGTTAAGCCAATTTGCGGATGGAAATAACTCTCGAAATATACAAACGGGCCGTTCTCATCACCACGTAACCGGCTTAACCTCAATACAACCGTATGTTGCTCAATATTGAAGAACGAAGCAAGCTTTTTATCCGCTTTCACCCATTTTGTTGCCAGCCTTAAGTTTTTGAACTTTATTCCGCGTTTGTTCATTTCCTGGGTGAAACTATGCCATTGTTGCAGGTGGGTAGTCATTGCCTTTTCGGCTACCTTGGTGCCAACCCCTTTTTTCCGTACCAATAGCCCTTCGTATTCCAATTTATTGGTAGCCTGCCTCAGGGTGTTCCTGGAAATACCCAACTGTTTAGCCAGTTCTACTTCTTTGGGTAGGAAATTGCCATTTTTATATTTGGGAAGCCTAATTAATCCACGCAATAAATCTTCAACCTGTGCATGTAACGGGATAGGGCTTGTATGGTCAATCTTCAATTCCATTTATAAATATGTTTGAACATGCAAAATAGATAAAAAGAATTCATAAAAAAAATATGTTTAAGAATCAGGAGCCCCGATTGTTCGGGATGGCAGGTCCTTAAGACAAGAGTAACGCAGAAGGCGGACTTTATGGGCAAACACTACTTATACCAGCCTGCATATTTCCCATACGCACCGGCAATACGGTTTATTTCGCCTTCCAATAACTTTGGGCTGATTTTTTTTACCTTTTTAGCAGGGATTCCGGCATATACGCACCCTGATTCAACGATTGCCCCTTTAGTAACCACCGCCCCGGCTGCAATTATTGTATTGCTTTCAACTACTGCATCATCAAGGACTACCGCATTCATCCCTATCATTACATTGTCTTTAAGCGTACAGCCATGGATAATAGCACCATGTGCAATGGTAACATTGTTGCCTATATTTGTCGGCGATTTTTTGTAAGTGGCGTGAATAACCGCACAATCCTGAATATTAGTGTTATTCCCAACCTTAATGTAATGCACATCGCCGCGGAGTACGGCGCCATACCAGACACTACAGTTGTCTCCCATCACTACATCGCCGATAATGGTTGCATTTTCAGCTAAAAAACAGTCTTTCCCAATAATTGGGGACTTTCCCAGAAGTGGTTTTATAAGTGCCATTATCTATATACATTTTAAATTGAGTTCAAAGATATTAAAACGTGGAAATAATTGTATACGCTGTGTGGGGCTTGTTAAATTATGGTTATTTTTGTGTTTTATAAATTAAAAAAAAGGAGTTTATATCGATTCTGGGTTGTAAGTCGGGGTCGTTTTTCTTTTAAATTAACAGACGGCTTTATTATAGATAAAAATTAATTTTCATGAAGGATATAAAAGTAATAGAACTAGAAGAGGTCACAATAAGGTTCTCTGGGGATTCCGGCGATGGGATGCAACTTACCGGCACCCTCTTCTCAGATGCTGCGGCATTTATGGGGAACGATATTTCCACTTTCCCCGATTACCCGTCTGAAATCAGGGCTCCACAGGGTACTGTAGGAGGTGTTTCCGGGTTTCAGGTTCAGTTTGGGCATACACAGGTAAACACCCCCGGTGATTATGCCCATGTGCTAATCGCCATGAACCCGGCGGCTGTTAAGGCCAATGCCAAATTTATCCAACCCGGCGGTACAATTATATACGATGTCGATTCTTTCAATGATAAAAACCTGCGTAAAGCCCATTTTAAAACGGACGACCCGTTCCTAGAATGCAACCTGATTGATTATTTTAAAATCCCTGTCCCTATTTCAAGTTTAACAAAAGAAAGCCTGAAAGATCTTGGCCTTGACAACAAAAGTGTTTTACGCAGTAAAAACATGTTTGCTTTAGGCTTGATTTGCTGGATATTTAACCGCCCTCTTGATTATATTGATAAATTCATCAAAAAGAAATTTGCAAAAAAACCTGTGGTCGTTGAGTCGAACCTGAAAGTGCTTCACGATGGCTACAACTACGGGATGGCCATGCAGCACATGACACCCCGGTACATTGTGAACCCGGCAGAAATTGAAGACGGGTCTTATCGTACGATAAATGGGAACCATGCCACAGCATGGGGGTTTATTGCAGCAGCTGAAAAAGCAGGGAGGGAATTGTTTTTAGGTTCTTACCCAATTACTCCAGCTACCGAAATTTTGCAAGCTTTATCAGAGCGTAAAGATTTAGGGGTTAAAACATTTCAGGCTGAGGATGAAATTGCAGGTATTTCAGCGGCAATTGGTGCTGCTTTTGCCGGCGACCTTGCCATCACAAGCACCTCGGGCCCGGGGCTGGCTTTGAAGTCAGAGGCAATAGGGTTGGCGGTTATGGCCGAATTGCCATTGGTTGTCGTAAATGTTCAACGTGGCGGCCCGTCAACCGGGTTGCCTACAAAAACCGAACAATCGGATTTATTACAGGCTTTGTATGGAAGGAATGGCGAAAGCCCGGTTGTTGTCCTGGCAGCAAGTACTCCGTCCAACTGTTTTTGGTATGCTTATCAAGCTTCGAAAATAGCATTGGAAAGGATGGTCCCTGTGATACTGCTTACCGATGGCTTTTTAGGTAACGGGAGTGAGCCGTGGCGGATCCCCAAAATGGGCGATTTGCCGGATATAACCCCACGGATTGCCAAAGATGCATCGAAATTTAAAGCCTATGCACGCGATGAAAAAACATTGTCGAGGGAATGGTCCTTCCCGGGGATGGTTGGTTTTGAACACCGGATTGGCGGATTGGAAAAAGATATCTCGGGGACGGTTAGCCACAACCCCGAGAACCATCAGGTAAATTGTGAGATACGCGAAGAAAAAGTGGAAAGGGTGGTTGATATGATCCCGGAACTGAGCATTTGTGGCGATGATGAAGGCGATGTTTTAGTAGTAGGGTGGGGAGGCACTTATGGCCATTTAATCAGTACTGTGCGGGAATTACGCCGTGAAGGGAAGAGTGTGAGCCATGCGCATTTTAACTACATTAGGCCTTTGCCAAAGAACACAAAGGAAGTATTCAGCCGTTTCAGGAAGATTATTGTCTGCGAACTTAACCTGGGGCAGTTTGCCGGTTACCTGCGCGATAAAGTCCCTGGTTACGTGTATCATCAGTGCAACAAAGTAAAAGGGCTGCCTTTCACGGTAAATGAACTGAAAGAAAATATTGAAAAATTATTGGAGGATTGATTATGGCTGAAATAAAGTTAACGGTAAAAGATTTTAAAAGCGAAAACGAAGTTCGCTGGTGCCCGGGGTGTGGCGATTATGCCATAATGAATGCCGTCCAGCGTACCATGGCGGAGTTGGGTATTCCCCATGAACAATTTGCTGTGATTTCCGGAATCGGGTGTTCTTCTAGGTTCCCGTATTATTTGAGTACTTACGGATTCCATACCATCCATGGCCGTGCAATGGCGGTTGCATCCGGTGTAAAATGTGCGAACCCCGGACTGAGCGTTTGGGTGATCACCGGCGATGGCGATGCCATGGCAATTGGAGGAAACCATTTCATACATCTTATGAGAAGGAATATAGATGTAAATGTCATTCTTTTTAACAACAAGATTTATGGCTTGACCAAAGGGCAGTATTCACCTACTTCTGCTAGGGGGTTTGTGACAAAAACATCGCCTTTTGGCACAATTGAAGACCCGTTTGTGCCGGGGCAACTGGTAATAGGCGCCGGGGGTTCTTTCTTTGCCCGCACAATTGACAGTAATGTAAAATTGAGCCAGGAAGTATTTATAGAGTCGGTAAAACACAAAGGGACCTCCATGGTTGAGGTACTTCAGAATTGTGTGATATATAACCAGGGTATCCACCAGGCAATTACCGACCCTGCCCACCGTGCCGAACGCCAGTTGGTCCTTCGGCATGGAGAACCTATGGTTTTTGGGAAGGAAAATGATAAGGGGCTGGTCATGGATAAAGGGAAATTGAAAGTGGTGAAGGTCGGGGAAAACGGCATCCGCAAAGAGGATATCCTGGAACACGATGCGAAAGAAAAAGACCCGACCATGCACATGGCATTAATTAATATGCAGCTTCCCAATTTCCCGGTTGCCTTTGGAGTTATCCGTAGTGTCGATGCCCCGGTTTACGACCATGCAATGGCAACACAGATTGAGGAGGTCCAGAAAACAAGGAAGGTGGCTTGTGTCGATGAGTTGTTGAATTCAGGGAATATATGGGAAGTGGTTGGAAATGAACCGGTGAAAGAGAATGGCTGTAAAACAGGTAAACATTAGTGAGGTTTATTTTACAGGGTATATGAATTTTTGAGGTTTATTTTATTATTCAGGTTAGAGCGGGTGCCAATGGGAGCCTGCTTTTTTTTTGTTCCCGGCGCGTAAACTTTTAACCTCTGCTTTTAAGCGGATACATACCTGTTGATTCTAAACATCAGATTGCTTATATTTGGTAAAAAATAATTAAGCTTTGAACCGGTTATACCAAATAACTCTTTCTCCTGATGTCCACAAACATCTGTGGATTGTAAAATCCTGCACCCTTTTAACCCGGAAATCATTAATAAGCTAAAGGAATTGGCAATAGCACAGTGGAGTGCCTCCATGAAATGTTGGTATACCCCGGAAACAGGTTCCAACCTGAACCATTTAGTTACAACAATATGATGAAAATTAAATTAGCATATTACAGGAAAAAAGACTGGAAAAGGTTTGTCAGGATAATAGATGACAGGGAAAGTATGCATGATACCTGGAATGATTGGCACAAAGCTTTTCTTAAAACAAAAAAAGATTTGATTTCGCAAGGATTTGAGGTTATTGACCTTGAAATAGATTTAGCCTGAATAATTCACAAATTGTTCTATTGCGAAGCCAAACTACTGTGATTAAAGGCAATGCTCACTTTCCGATTCTCGAAATAGCTTAGGCTATTCCTGTGAGTCGAAAACCTGCGCTTACCTGTACTCTTTGTATTTTGACTTCTCATGACTAAAATTCATGAATTATTCAGGTTAGACGAATTGATAAATTATTGCAAGATTAGAGGGATTAAAAACGATGGTAAAGCACGTTCACAATTTGTAATTAATAGATAATTAAAATGGGGTTTGAACCGATTTCGATAAATAAATATGTAGAGAAACATTTGAAAAATGAAAAAACACGAATACAAAAAAAGACAGGCACCCAATTAGTTTAGTTCAAAAAATTATTTTAGACGGACAATATGGAGCAAACAGGCAAAAAACAAAAGACAATCAAGACGGTAGTCGGACTTGTATTCGGACTTGTAGTAAATGGTTTCCTGAAATTTGACTAACTTCCCGGTTTAAATCAGCAATGATGGATCTGGATAAAATAACGATATCGAATGTTTACAAGCGCCGCAAAAACGACCGCGACATTTTTCAGGAATTAATGCCTACCAAGGTAAAGGAGGTATTGCTGTTTGCTACTCTTTACGACTCATACTCAATTGTAAGGGAGGGGCAGTTCAGCGATAAGATCAGGGGCGAGTACCTGCAATTGAATTTATATGCAGCCCCCCGGTTTACCAGTGTAAACTCGCGCGAAGATGCATTATTGTCCTTGAAACACATGGACTTCGACATTATTATTATTATGGCCGGCGTTGATAAGGATATACCCGTTAAGATAGCTAAGGATATCCATGAATTACGCCCCCATACCCCTCTGCTATTATTGGTAAATAATAATGCCGATTTGCGTTATTTTCAGATGGAAGGGCAAAAGCTCAATTTTGTTGACAGGATATTTGTATGGAATGGCAACTCGAACGTGTTCCTGGCAATGATTAAATATGTTGAAGACAAAAAGAATATTGCACGCGATACGCAAAATGGGAATGTAAGGGTAATATTGTTGGTTGAAGACAGTATCCAGTATTATTCGCGCTACCTGCCAATCCTCTACACAACGGTGATGACACAGACCCAGGTACTCGTCCAGGATGAGGCCAGCGATGACCTTCATAAAATATTAAAGATGAGGGCCCGCCCAAAAGTCATCCTGGTTAGTACTTATGAAGAGGCGGTCAGGATAATAAATGCCTACCGTGATTATATGTTGTGCGTAATTTCAGATGTGAAATTTGAAAGGAATGGTATCCCTGACGGTGACGCAGGGGTAGATTTGTTAAAATACACCCAGCAAACAATGCAATTCCCAATCCCTGTTGTGCTTCAGTCGCATGATATTGCCAATGCACAACGCGCATCTGAAATAAATGCGGAATTTATTGATAAAAATTCTGAAAGCCTTGCTCTGGATATACTCCATTTCCTTTACCGGAGGCTGGGTTTTGGCAATTTTGTATTTAAAGACAGTTCAGGCATCCCTGTAATGGAAGCAGAGAACCTCTATGAATTTCAGGAGATGTTTAAAGTAATACCTGACTCGGTTTTGGAATACCATGCCATGCGAAACTCTTTCTCAACATGGCTGATGGCGCGTGGTGAAATAAGTATGGCGCAACGGTTGCGCCCATACCAGACAGAGGATTTTAAATCGACAGAAGAACTAAGGCAGTTTTGTTTGAATACATTCAAATCGGAGAAGTTAAAAAAACTCAGGGGTACCATCGTAAATTTCAATCCCTCTCTGGAAAAATCCAACCGGTATATTATCCGGTTGGCAAAAGGGTCGCTGGGAGGCAAGGGCAGAGGCCTGGCTTTCCTGAGTCATTTCATCGAAAATATAGATTTTAGTAAAATTATCTCCGGTTTAAATATCCGGATACCGACAACAGCTGTAATCGGTGCTCTTGAGTTCGATAAGTTCCTGGAGTTGAATAATCTTTACGAGGAGGTGTATAGTAATAACGATTTTGAGTTAATAAAAAATATATTCCTTGAGTCACAGTTTGATGAAGACTTATTGGACAGGCTGAATCAATTCATTCAGTATGTTGATAAACCGTTGGCAGTACGTTCGTCAGGATTATTCGAAGATTCATTGTTGCAACCATTCTCAGGCGTTTATGCTACTTACATGCTACCCAACAACCACCCTGATATTTCCGTCAGGATTGAACAGTTGATTACGGCAATTAAGCTGGTTTATGCAAGTATCTTTACCGAGTCGGCACGTTCCTATTTTGATGCGGTTAATTATAAAATTGAAGAAGAGAAGATGGCTGTCATCATTCAGGAGGTGGTCGGGCATGAATATAACAATAAATATTACCCTAACGTCTCCGGAGTTGCCCAGTCGTATAATTACTACCCTATATCGTATATGGAGCCGGAAGATGGTTTCTCTGTGGCTGCTGTCGGATTAGGGGTTTATGTGGTTGGCGGTGAAAATGCTTACCGGTTTAGCCCCAGGTACCCGAATGTTAATTCAACCGACATCAAAGACCAGCTAAGAGACTCCCAGAAGGTATTTTATGCTATAGATATGAGCCTTGGGAAGGTCGACCTGGCAGGTGGCGGCGAAGATGCTTCAATTAAAAAATACCGTATTCGCGAGGCTGAAAAAGATGGTACGCTTGAACATTGCGCATCTACTTACGATATGGAAAACGACAGCCTTATTCCTGGGGTGGCGGTAAAAGGGCCCAGGGTTATTGATTTTGCCAATATATTAAAGTATAATTACCTCCCCCTGGCTGATACTTTGCAGGTGCTGTTGAAATTATTTAAAGAAGCAATGGGTTCGCCGGTTGAAATTGAGTATGCCATTGACCTTGAACCGGGCGACAATAACCTCCCCACCTTTTACCTGCTTCAGATGAAACCGCTTATACGCCGTGAAGACCAGGTAGATATTAATATCGATGCCGTAGGCCGTGA
>UOEP01000174.1_pt1 | contig 27921 bp, 15 predicted proteins | sample 1989931 | NCBI WGS metagenome assembly UOEP01 (sample SAMEA4712198, study PRJEB27164) | hydrothermal vent metagenome | biome: marine basaltic hydrothermal vent biome; feature: marine hydrothermal vent; material: mineral | place: Pacific Ocean | collected 2011-06-14/2011-07-23 | depth 1691 m
AAACTGAGTATCATTAAAAATTATATGGAGACCAGCCAAAAAGCACAGATACAATATTCATCAAAATATGCCATAAGTTCCAACTATTATAAATACAGTATCGGGCAAAATAAAGGTTTGAAAAGATTAAACGTGCTGGCACAAAAGAAAGCCATAGAAGACGAATTTACGAATTGGGTGAACGAAGATGAAACGAGGAAAGAAAAATATGGCAAAGCCCTTACTCTGATAAAAATGGGATACTCTGACCCTTCTGCGGAGACTGCAAGGGAATATATGGTAGAGGCGATGATACGCGGCCCGGAAATTTTCATGTTTGCAAAAAGGGCGAGGCTGTTGTCCGAATTATTAGAAAACCCTAAAAAAAATGAAAGCCGCATCAAAAGGATGGCCGAAGTACTGAGGAAAGGGCTTGACAGGTATTTCAGGAATTATGATGCCGAAACAGACAGGAAAATTGTAAGCACGCTATTAAAGTTGTACAACGATAATGTCGACCCTTTATATTACCCTTCGTTTTTTGCCGAGGTAAGGTCAAAATATAAAGGGGACTTTGACAAGTTTACAAAGAAAATGTTTGAGAAAACCATATTTGCTGATAAAACTGAATTTGAAGATTTCTTAGATTCCCCGGATTTTAAAACCCTGAAAAAAGACATGGCTTTCCAGTCTTCTGTTTCAATTTTCCATGAATTTAATAACATAAGCAGCATTATTGAGCAAACCAAGCCGCTGCGTAACAAAGGGGAAAGGCTTTTCCTGGCCGGCTTAATGGAAATGGACAAAGGCAAGAAATTTTATCCCGATGCAAACTCTACCATGCGCCTGACTTATGGGAAGGTGCTCGATTATGACCCCCGGGACGGTGTTCGTTATAAATATTATACCACCCTGAAAGGTTATATCGAAAAAGAAATCCCGGGAGATATGGAATTTGATGTCCCTGAAAAGCTAAAAGAACTTTATGCCGCAGGTGATTATGGCAACTATGCTGATAAAGATGGTACGCTCCACACCTGTTTTATTACGAATAATGATATTACAGGAGGTAATTCGGGGAGCCCGGTGATGAATGGGAGGGGCGAATTGGTAGGAATTGCTTTTGACGGCAACTGGGAGGCAATGAGCGGCGACATTGCTTTCGAGCCCGAACTGCAACGGTGCATCAATGTCGATATCCGTTATGTATTATGGGTCATTGATAAGTTCGCAGGCGCATCGCATTTAATCGATGAAATGAAAATAATACAGTAAAAATTATATTCTTCAGTGAAAGGCCCGTATTTTCACGGGTCTTTTTTTTTGAAATATGGCAGTACCAAAAATTACAATTTATACTGACGGCGCAGCAAGGGGGAATCCGGGCCCCGGTGGATACGGGGTTGTTTTAATTTCGGGCAGGCACAGGAAAGAGTTATCGCAAGGGTATAAGCTGACCACCAACAACCGGATGGAACTGTTGGCCGTAATTGTTGCCCTTGAGGCACTTAAAATAGAAAACTGTGATGTCACCATTTACACCGATTCGAAATATGTAGCCGATGCAGTTGAAAAGCGGTGGGTATTTTCCTGGGCACAGAAAAGGTTTAAAGGTAAAAAGAACCCCGACCTGTGGATGCGATTCCTCAAAGTATACAAGAAACACACGGTGCGTTTTGTATGGATAAAAGGCCATGCCAATAACCCACTGAACGAACGGTGCGACCAATTGGCAGTTGAGGCTTCTATGCAACCGGGGTTATTAGAGGATGAAGGGTATAAGCCGTTATAAGAATACCTATTTATATAAATAAATGTTATCCATTAATCCATAATCCAATAACTGATACTCTTTTCCCGGCGGGTATTTTTTTACGTTTCTCCAATTCCATGGACTTGAAAGGCCAGGTTTCGGATTATTATGATGAGGCCCCAGCAGATTTTTCAGGCTTCCGGTGATCCTCACCTCAATCTGGTTCTCTCCTTTTTTAATAAAATCGGTTACATTAATCCGGTCGGAATGAAGAGCCATTGTCCCGGCATGTTCCCCATTTGCAAAGACCTCGGCTACAGTCCCTTTCCAGTCTCCAAGCCCAACTTCGTAATAAGCCCCCTTGTTTTGTATTTCAAAATTCCTGCGGTAAACCATATCCCATGAATAAAAAGGAAGCCCCTGGCTTTTCCAGCTACCGGTTGAGATTTCTTTTTTCGGGGCCTGAATAACCCATCCTTTTGTTGCCGGGGCAAGCGAAAAATCCCCTAAAATATAAACCGGTTCAATTTCAGCACGGATTTGCATTGGCACACAGCTTATTATAACTTTATTCTCGCCAGCCTGCACCCATCCCCCGATTGAAAATACCCCAAATGAATGGTCTAGCCACCAGCTGCCAGGTAGTGGTTTTAATTGATGCCCGTTGATTGAAACAGATAATTGGCCGGGCCTTTCAACAACTAGTTTAAGATCGGAGAAGTTGAACTTGCCTTCAATATTAAAATAATATGTAGCTTCAAAACCACTGTTTTCAGGGAAATTTGCACGGTCGATAATATTAGTCTTATATTGGATTGAATGATTCCAGGGATTCCCATTGGGGAAACCATGTCCTGTGAAAACTTCCTGGGTTGCATTATACACATGAATATCGTTTAGCTCTTTACCGTTTATTTTCAGGTCGCAAAAATCAATGGGCAGTACATTATCCCCTTCTTTTTCAATAACAATACCAGACCCTGATGAAACCAGGTTTAGACCCTCCTTTTTTTCATACGGAGGGTATCCTTCCTGCCTCTTGTCAGCAATATATAAAAGCATACTTCCTGCTGGTTCCAGCAAGAAGTTAAGAGTGATGCTTTTACCGTTAACTTCTTCAGGGTAGTCAACAATCCCCCCTGTAAATGCATTCAACAAGATGGCATCTTTACCGCTGATTGTCAATGCCCCTGTTGTTTTCTCATTCAAATCTGAATTAACCAAAAAGACAACCTGCCCATCTTTCAACCGGCGAAGGTGATGGTATAGGTTTCCTCCATTAACAGCAATAAATTCCAGGCCTTGTTTTTTTAGTAACAGGCCGAGAGAACTCTCATCCAGCCTGGCCCGATAAATAATATTTGATGCTTTTTTTTTGAAAAAACCAGAAGCTTCAGCTGAGAAGTCCCCGTCAACCAGGGCTGGCCTTGAAAAAAGAATCAAACGCCCACCGTTTCTGACAAACTTTTTTAATAAACTAAATGTTTTTTTATTCAGGTTTTCCATTAAAGGAGGAATCACAACCGTAGAATAGATACGGCTGCCGACCTTTAACCCATTTTTACCTGATTCCCCATGGTTTTGAATAATATCCTCTGAGCCAAGGTCATACTCAACCTGTTTCTTTTCTAATGTTGTGATAAATTGCTGGAAGATATTTCCTACCCGGTCAATCATTGAATCTCTCCCTTCATTTATGTAGGAGTCGTATAGCCACGCTGTTGTAGTTGGCTCAATAATAAGTATGTCATTTTTTTGTTCTCCTGAAGAAAGGGCAAGAGACAAGCGGGCGTAATAATTGTTCAGGTAGCTATAGCTTTTCCACCAGGGGTTATGATATGAAAATGAAGGTGGATAATCATATTTCCGGGCTCCGGCTATAGTAAAAAACGACAAATGTTGATTCATTAGATTGACACCTAGCGCATACTCCCAATCCCCAAGCCTTTTTAAGTCCTGGAAGGTTATCTCCCAACCCGAACCGCCATACGTTTCACAGAGCGTCCTGGAGCGGCTGAATTGATTGGCCACGCTGGCCAACTCTTTTACAGAGCGGATATTTCCAAACTGGGCATTAGGCGATACTTCATTAAACCGGTTAAACAACATATCGATTCCGGGGACGGAATGGTAAGCATACATTGCCATATTATCGCCGCCCAATCTCATGGAAGGCCATCCATGTTCCCAATAATGCCCGGTAAATTTTAATCCCAGTTTTTTATAGTATTCACTTGCCGGCTTAGACCACCTGTCGGTAAATAGCCAAAGGAGTGTTTTTGTATAATTATGACGTATTTTTTTCCAATTACCAACCTGTTTGTAAAGAGATGGGATGTTTACTTTTAGGCCATACCCCCATTGTTTCTTAAAAATATCAAATAAATCAGGTGTCCAGCGAAGTCCTCCCGAAGAGCTTATTTCCGGCTCATCAGTAAAAACCCCCTGAATTATTTTCCCAAACTCATTCCCTGACTGTTTTTTATATCCGGGCATAGTGATTTCAAGGAATTTTTCCGTAACCCCTGGATAAAGCAGGTCAACGTAAGAAAACCCTCCAAACCAATCGGACTTTTTATAGTATGTTTTTGAGAATAGGGTATAGTTGCCTTTTTTATTGAGTTCATCCGTAATCGTTTTAGACACATCTGTGTACTTCCCACCAACATTTTTTAAGATGAGGAAATATTTTGTGTAATCGGAAGGGATTGTATCTGCCTCAGTTGGTTGCAGTCCCTGCCCCTGATTATATGATTCCGGCATTCCGGCAGGTACATGCCCGCCTCCAAACCCACTGGGGTATGAGTTCTCATCATATATCCAAACGTCCATATTCAGCTCTTTACCTTTCTCTACGGTATGTTGAAACAGCCCGAACCATTCAGGAGAAAGGTATTCTGTAATCATTCCGGGCCTGGGGTGCACAATAACTCCCCCACACCCTGCATTTTTAAAATCCTGCATTTTCTCATCAATAGCAGCTTTTGTAATCTTTCCATTCCAAACAAAAAAAGGAATTGTACCATACTCTTTGGCTGGTTGTTTAAAGCCATCTTTCAATGTTTCAAAATCAGAGATACGCCTCCCAATAATATTTTCAGCCTGCTGTGCCTGCCCTTTACCGGGGATATATAAAATCCAAAAAGTAAGTAGGTAGATTACGGTAAATAATTTCTTGACAGGAATATGCCTGGTGTTTCTAATCTGGCCTTCCATTTTTCAGTTGTTTAAAAGAGTACTTATAAAAATCGATTCCTGTTTTTTATTAGTCTCATTCACAAATAAACTCTAATTAATGGTAAATTAAAATGGATAATTTGATATATTATTTACACAGAATGATATAAAAAGTAACGCCAATAACCATATTGGGGACTATATAGTTCCACGTGCCGTATTATCTCAGAAGATTTTGTTGATTAGTCATATTGTTATGATACGGTGTATTACAGGAGGAGGCACAGAGGTTTTCCTCCTGTGTATTTAGCTTCGTATTTTATCCAATAGCCTGTTTAATTCCCGGGTCTCTTCGATGGTCAGATTCCTTAAAAGGGTATCTACCTTTCTTTCGCAATCGTCCATCCTGGCTAAAAGGGTTAAGCCTTTTTCTGTAATTTCAATATTCTTTTGCCTCCTGTCAGCCGGATTCTCCCTTCTTTCAATGAGCCCTTTATCATATAATTTATCAACAATACGGCTGACATCCGAATTCTTGTCGAGCATGCGTTCTTTTAGGAAGCTGATAGAAACGGGATTCTCGGAACGAAAACCACGGAGTACCCTCAGGATATTATATTGCTGAGTAGTTAACCCATGCTTTTTCAGGAATTGCACAAATTGGTAGTTTAATTGATTTACTGTGTAGGTTAAATTAATTATTCCTTTGTGGTATTCGTTCCGAAAACGCCCTTTTATTTCATTTTCAATCTTCATTTTATTGTGTTGAGAACTTTGTAAGCAGTTCGGGGTTCCTTATAAATCCGTTTGCCCAAACCAGAATAAGTACAACTGCAGGCATCGCTATGCTTATTCCGTGGGTCATGTGGATAATGATTGCCCCGCCCATGTAGGCACTTAATAATAGTGTGCCAAAGATATTTGTTTTTGGGAAAAAGAACAAAAATGCAGATACAATCTCGCCGACTGCAATAATTACCCTCCAGTCAATTAATCCGATTCCATTCAGCTCTTCAGGTTTCATAAATTTCCCGCTTGCACTGAACAGATAAAGCACAAGTAATAAACTTGCTATAACCCAGCCGATAATTTTCCTTGTTTTACTTAGTCCTTGTGTTTCCATGATTTATACAATTTTTACAATTTCTTCGAATTTACGCCGCGGGCGCCGCGGATATAGTGTTTTGCTCTTGTCAGAATAACCCATTGCTATTGTCATTACAACCGTTTCATCTTCCGATAACCCAAATTCCTTATGGATTCCATCGAAATCAATCCCGCTCATAGGATGGGTATCCACGCCATATTCTTTAGCAGCTACCATAATTGACATTGATAGCAGCCCTGCATTGCTTTCTGCAAATTTAAGTTTGCGTTCTTTGCTTGACCCATACAGGAAAGCTGCGGCCTGTTTTGCACCTTCTACTATTTGTTTGTTGCCTCCTACGCTTTGAAGCATTTCAGCCCATACGGGGTTTGAGTCTGAATAACCGTCATTGTTGCCAACAATAATAAGAGTTACCGGAGCCTCTAATACTTTATCCTGTTGGTTTGATAAATCAAATAGCCTTTTTTTGTTTTCCTGTGTTTTTACGGCTATGATTCGCCAGGGTTGTAAATTGAAGGCAGATGGTGCTAACACAGCAAGATTAATTATTTCTTCTAACAGTGTTTGTTTAAGCTCTTTTTCTTTATCAAAAAAATTTGCCGAGCGTCTTTCCTTAAAAAGTGTTTTTGTTTCCATTTTATTTTATTTTTTAATATTAGGCTGTAAATATATGTAATAACATTATATGTTGCAACATATATAAATAAAAATATTTCTTAAATTTATTAAGGGTTCGGATGTTAGTTAAGGGTTCGGATATTAGAGACTGTTTAAATTTAATCTCTGCGGGTAGTTCATTCCATTTTGGTATGTTGATTAAGGCAGTTGGTTAATTGCCTAAGTGCCCGCCTGTTGCTATTTTTCGAGTAACTCATTTAATGCGAACTCTGTTAACATTTCATGATTCCCTTCAAAAATCACTAATTTAATGTTCTTAAATTCCTTTATCAAACAAATATCCCTGCCTGAGATTTTACCAAAGTCTCCAAGTGGCCTACGGTATTCAAGAAGTTCTAACTTTTCTTTGTCAGAAACATACTTCGATGAGTCTGTTACAGATAAATCCGATATTAATTTATTATAAAAATTTATGGAATGAGTTATTGGGACACTTCCTTGTATGCCGTCATATATTCCTGCATAAATACTAATTTCTGAACCTGACAATTTGTTTAAAGGTGTTGCCCAATAAATGGGGGACTTTTGTTTGGCAACTTCTTTATTTAGCACTCCATTTTCTGATTTCGTACATTTGAGGATATTTTCAGCATAATGACTTTTCCTTATCCTACTTTCATTATACCATGCAATTAAGTCGGAAATAGAAGCCCAGGCAGAGAATTTCTTAATATTGTGTTTTGATTTCATAAAAGTACTAAGGGTTGCGTATCCGCCGCCACTAACTCCTATAACAAATATCTTAGATGTATCAACATTTGCATTTCCTATTGCATAGGTTATTGATTCGTCAATATCATTTAATGCCAATCCGCTACAACAGGCATTTTCTGTAAAATTTGCACCCCTGAAGTCAGGATGGATATAATTCAGGCCCTTTGATTTGCATAGTTCGGCCAACTTGTCATTTTGATTGTAATTCCCACTCCAGGTATGCAAACTAACTATCAAAGGCCTTGGTTTATTTGACTTTGATTTATAGAAATATGCTTTCTGGATATTGTTGTCCGGCCTGGACTTAATTTCAACTACCTCAAAATCACTGCTCCATTCTACCTTTCTTGTATCGTCAAATTTTATATATGATTCAATAAACGGCTTTTTTAGGAATACCCTGATTGTTTTATTCTGCCCCAGGATTATCCCAAAAATAACCCCGGGGAGTAATACCAGAATATAAGTTGACAATCTAATACGTTTCATTTTCAATTGTTGCGTAATTTCTAACGGGGTTTTGTAACGGCAACTGCTATTTTAGAGTCGGCAGTACCGTAATACATAAACCATTTTCCTTTGAAATGGACCAGCCCTTCCAGGAAACAGACATAATTCACCTGCCCATCAACCTCGTATGGTTTCTCAGGTTTAAAAAAGGTGCTGTCCGAACGGGCGATTAATTTTTCAGGGTTATTTATGTCGAACAGGGCCTGGCCGGCTGCATAAGTCTTTGGAGCAAGTGACGGGTCGCCTGTTTCACCACTGTTCATACTGTTATAGATTAATAATATCCCGTCATTGGTTACAATTGCCGGAGGCCCGCACTCAACCAGCCCGCTGTCAAATTTATTCTTCCTGGTCTTCATCACCGGGAGCAAGTCAGGAACCTCTTTGCTGTGCCCCTTAATTTCCCCCATGCCGGATTTTGAATCACGTTCAACCGGAGTCCAGTTAATCAAATCATCGGAATGGGCAAGGAAAATATCAGACTCGCCAAAATACATCCAATACTTTCCATTGACCTTTGTTGCTATAAGATGGTCGCCATCACGTTTGCAAACTATGGAACCTGCTTTTGACCATACCCTGGAATATTTTCCATTGTAAGCTTTTTCAAAAACAGATCCGTGTTTGTCCCATTTTAAGAGGTCGGTAGAAGTGGCAATAAAAAGCCGTGCTTTCTGCCCATCATACGCCGTGTAGGTAAGGTAATAAACCCCGTTTTTATCTTCCACAATACGAGGGTCTTCGCAACCACCTTCCCACTCAAATTTTTTCATATCGTCATTCTGCGGATAAAGTACAGGCTCAGGGAAACGCTCAAAATGCAAACCATCATTACTTACAGCCAGTCCTATACGAGAGGTGCCATGGTATTTCCCAACAAAGTCCTCCGCCCTGTACAGCAAATAAACCTTGCCGTCTTTTACTATTGCCGCAGGATTGAATACATCTTTCCCCTCCCAGCGTACTATACTCCCCCGGATGGGGCCTAAAAATTTAGATTCTTTATTTGGTTGAAGAATCGGGTTAATACTATCCACCTTCACAAAGGGGGATAATTCCCAGTTTTTAAGTTGTTTCTGAGATTGGGCATTACCGGCTACAATAATCCAGCTGAAGAAAATTAACAGCCAATATTTTCTTAATAAACTCATTTTTTCCATCTTTTTTTATTTATTACAATTCAGTAAGTTAAATAAAGTACCAAAGCAACACAATTTTGTACACTCAATTCTCATTAGTGTATATTGTTTGTCAAACAACTTAAAAAAACCAATCAGGGCAAACCAAAGCCTTAATAATTTGCCATAAGCGGGTTTCATTTTTGTGCCGGAACGGCTCCACCAGGTAGTCGTAATCCTGCGCCCTGACTCTCTTATTAATTATCAAATCCGTTTTCTCCCCAATGTGCCCTCCTAATCTCAGTTGGTTCTGAGGAATTGTATTTAACTGGTCTGAAACAGCCTGAGACTGAACCACAACAGGTGCGAAACCTATAAAAAATAGCAAGATGTAAAATTTTCAATTTCATTATATATAGTTAGTCTCAGCAAGAAAACGCCAATAATTTCGTTACTTTTGTTTTGAGAACAGTCGATTACACCAGTAAACTTCTTATTTCCAGAACTGCGAAAGCCTTGAAGGCGAACATTCTGAATCAAACACTTACTTTATTGACAGACTCTAAATATAGGTATAGAATTTTGAAGGGGGAAATAAAAGATGAAGTTGAAAATTGTATTCGAACGTTTTCAAGTCAAAAAAGGTATATAAAATATCAAGAAAAGAAAGAGAGAAGAAAATAAATAATAACAATCACAGGATGCAACATTCTTTTACCTTCTATGAGGGTAAAAGGTAATTTATCCCTTAGAGGTTATTACAAAACCACGTCCTATGGGCGTGGTTGTTTACTTAAAAAATGATTGAGCAAACACAAACTAGCTAAATAATCCTGGCCGGCCCAATGATTCCCATTGAATAGTAAGGCTGTTTTTTTGTCCACCTTTGAGCAACAGGGTTATCCTTAAGGCTTTTCAGATAGTTGCCGGAGATTGTGGTCAACCTGACCGACAACTTGTTTTCTCCTGTTTTAATCGCATCTTTAATGTAGTATATGTGGGCACCATACCACTTTACCCCTAACGGTTTCCCGTTTAATGTTAGTTCGGTAATCCCCTGAACATCGCCCAGGTCAATATAATGGTAATCATTATTATCAATGCTTAGCGTTTTTTCATAGATAATTGCCCCGGCAAAGTTTTTCATCTTCTCGTCATTAACCAGGTCAGTAAGCGATTCCAGGCTTCGTACCTGCTTATTGCCATTTATATGGTGGAGTTGCAACTGCCATGGGCCTGTGATCTTTTTCCCTCCGGGTTTTAACCTAACGGGATGGTATTGGCCTCCTTTGGAGTGATTCTCGAAAATTATCAGCATGGAAGTGGCACGGGGTATCTCTAATTCAAGCCTGTTTTTAATACCAGTTGCAGGATAGGTAAACTTCTCCCCTGTTTCAGGGTCCCATACCCAGGGATAGGTTTTACCTTCCACCTGAAAGTCTGCTTTGACGGATATATGCTCCGATAAACTGGTATTGGCAATAAAATACAGCATTTGCCCTCCAAGCCGGTAACAAGACTGGCTTAAATATTTATGGGTATTATCGAACCTTACATAGGGCTTAATACCCAGTTTGCCCTGTAGCTTACCATACCATCCGATCACATCACCTTTGGGCGGAGGGTATAAAACCACATTGCCTTTTGCACGGGCCACCATACCGTCCACAATCTCTTTCACCCTGGCATCGTTGGCTTGCGGATTTTTATAAGAAGGTGATTTGAAAGGTTTTTTCCCGATAAAAATAATCTTCCCCCCGGCATCTGCGAAAGCTGACAATGATTTAGCCGTTTTTATATCCAGCGTTTCTATTTCCGGTAGCAGCAGCGTGTGGTATGAGCGTTCATTATAAGCCATCCTGCCGTTCCCAAAAGTCGAATTGTTAATGATATTTTCACTTACATAATCACAACCACCCCCATTCTGGTGGATGGCTTCCCACAGGTTATTCTGGTACTCAGGATACCATTTTTGGGGGAAAGGGTCACGTTGCGGGCCCAGTTTCAACCAAAGGTCGGTAAGGGGCTGGAGGATGGCTACATTTGCCTGGGGAGTAGCATGTTGCAAGAGATAAGAGATGCGGGCTTTATAATCCGACCACAATTTGAAATAGGGCCACCAGGGATTCCGTTCATTGAAATAAGTGCCATAGCGGATCCAGCCGGGGAATGGCACTTCCGGCGGGGAATAATTAAAACCGTGTAGAACAGAGTGGTTAACCCCTGAGATATTACTTTGGTCGCCGGCAATCTTGATATTTTCCAGGGTTGCCATGAAAACCATGGTTGTATTGGTTATCTCCTCGCAACTAACAACTTTTTTCCCCGCAAGGGCTGCACCCGATGCAACATATTTATTGCACATCCTGGGAGCCCTCCCGGTTAATCCCGTATCGGGGTATTTTCTGCCCACATCCCTGAACAACCATGTTTCGCATTCGGGGATATCGACCTCCATACTTGCTTCAAGCGGGTGCATGCCCCGCCCATACGCCTGCATACGGGACTGGACATGGTTTTGATGGCACCATTGGTTAAAGGTGTCGATAAATCTTTCTTTAAAGAGTTCAATCCGGGTTTTATAAAAATCCAGGCCAACACGTTTAATTAATCCCTTTATTTCATCAGGGAATTTTGTGCCATACCCCTCCTTCACAGGATTCCCCATCTGGCCAACTTTTTTCAGTACAAAAGGGAGGTAGGGCAATAATGAATACCCCCTTCTTTTCTCAAATTCATCAGCCAGGTCATCATTCCAGTTGGCTCCTTCAAGTTCCATGCTATCACAAAACATCGCCCTGATATAGTCCCCCATATTCCCAATCTTTCCGGTTATTATATCAGATATCCTGTTCAGGTAGTTTTCCGTAGCAGGTTTACTATAATGGTTCAACACCGGGCCGGCGGCTCCGGGCGAACCATTGATCACGGCCATATACCCGGTAAGTTTAACCACATAATACAATACATGATTTCCTTCAGGGACATCGATTGTCAGCACCTCGTTTTTAATACTGCCTGTTAAATCTTCCCCCTCAATAAATTTATTTGATGTTGCAGGGAGCAAACGGGCCATCAGCAGGTCTTTATAAACTGTCTTATTTTTTGAATGGAAATGAGGGTCTACTTTATCCAGCAGATCACTTAATTTAAAACTATACCTCTTCCCACCCTCCAGGTTTTCAGTCTCTATGGTTACCATTTGTGTTTGATCTTCCTTCTTCAGGAATTCCCCGCCAAAGGGCCATCCTGAGCCTACAATCATATCACACACCATACCTCTCTCCTTTGCTCCCTGGAGAGCCACCTTCAACATATCCAGCCACTTGTCTTCAAAAATCGTTAGGGCTTCGTACCCTACGGGGTCGGCATCGTGAGGGAATGCAATAGGATTGATTTCTACACCGCCAATGCCTGCCGCCTTCATCACATCCAATTCTCTCAGTACCTCTTTCTTGTCAAGCCTGTTGCCATTCCACCACCAACGCACAAAAAGCCGGGAATTGACCGGGGGGTTTTGGAATCCTTTGTAATATCCGCCTGGATTATTATCCCCTAGCGCAGGGTTCATACAACCAAAAACCGGATCAATGAAAAATACTCCCGCTGAAGTGATGGCACTGGTTTTGATAAATCTCCTTCTTCTCATCTTTGTTCAATATTTTTATTTCCCCTGATAATCATACCAGTTGTATTATATGCTTTTATGGTTGCAGTATCCCCCCAGTTGTAATCGTTCTTTTCGATAAGAATATCTTTACAGCGGTCAAAAACAAACGCCGCCCCGTTTTCAGGCGCTACTACAGGGTAGTTTTTGCTTTTATTTATCTTGTTCCCTTTAAACTGAAAATTTTCCAAGGATTTTGCCCTGACGAGTATTCGGCCAAATGTATTTATAGTGTTGTTTTGAAAGATTATATTTTTATGAAAATAAAACGGGGGGCTTACTTTTTTATTGATGTTGGCGGCTATATCTATAATGGGGGCATTCCCTCCACCTAAACCCATATCTTCAAAAAGGTTATTGCGGATAATAACATTCTTTACAGGCCCTGATTCATACCAAATATCAACAAATCCCGGTATAACTACTCCGGCATAGGTACAATCGAGGAATTTGTTGTGGTCAATAACAACATCGCCCGCAGTTGATATTAAAATGCTTCTCGACCTGTTCCTTCTTACTATACAGTTCCGCATATCCACATCGGGTTGCCACGAAATATTATCAGCAACTGATTCGGGTTGTACCATATCTTTTACCTTTTCCCTAAAGGTGGCCTCAAAATAGTATTCGTTTATATTTTTTACCGATTCGACTGTAAGTGTAGCGTAAGGCTCAAGGCTTAATCGGTTAAGCAATTTTATTTTATCTCCCTTTTCTGCAAAAACAAATCCCTGCTGTTGCGAATGGCCACGGCCCATACCTAATGTATAATCACCAACGGCATCGATAACCCGGGCATATACACCATGTACATTCGTAGCATCATCCAGCATATTTTCGAAAACGCAACTATCGAACTTTATTAACCCCTTACAATTTACAAAGTGTGTAGCATCGGCTGTAGTACTCACCAGCCTTCCTGAGCCAGGGGGTAACAAAACATTGAATTTATTAAGGGTTACATTCTCTGTCCGGTCAACTATTAAAGCAATACCCGAAGAGTGGTACACTGTCGTGTTTTCTATGATTATGTCTTTACAATTAGTGATGTGGATAGCCGGCGAGAGTCTGTTTTTTGTCAAATTCCCTTTAATAATCAACACCCACCCAACATCAGGCAACCGGTTGGTTGCATCGTAAAGCCTGACTAAGTCCTCACCCAGTTCCTCTGCCCTTGCCGGCTTGTTTAATTTAGTGTTCCATGTATGGAGCCTGGCAGCTTCTTCAACATTGAAAACAGGGGCCTTGGTTTTTGGGTCGAACCAGATATTCCAATTGATATTCTGTTCCCACCTTACATCCTCCTGAGCCGGGGGAGCCATGTTTAACCAATCGTTTTCCCCTTTACTTTTCTTGTTTGTAAAAATCAGCTCATCGCCGTGTATCTCGTAATTACACTCCCTGAAAACTGCCAGGTCGAACGCATTCTGCCCCGGATGGACGGCTACAACCTCTGCCTGGAAGAAAAACGGCTTATCCCAGTCAACTGAAAGGTTGCTAATTTTGATGTTTTTTGAATTTTTTAAATCGAATGGAATCATCTGTCCATGACAAATAAATTTTGACCCCTGGCCGTCAATCTCAAAATTCTTAAAACCATCCAAAAGGAATACTATCCTCTTTATCCCATCATCGTTGTTGGGTATATGCCTGTAAGCCCCATGAGCCCTTTCAGGGTATATGCCATAGGTTCCTTTAGGGATAATCAGTTTCGATGCGTTTTGTGCTTTACAAGCTTCCAGGGCTTTTATTAAAACAGGGGTATTGTCAATCCCTTCCTGAATTCCATAATACTTGGCATTAATAATCCCCCCCCCAGCATTGGCACATACCGGCGAATATGCAAAGCACAGGGTAACAACTACCAATAATGTATTAAGTTTCTTAATCCTCATGTTTATAATTGATCTATTTTGCTTAATAGTAAGGGATACTCTCATTATCATTTATTTTATACCCCCATTTTGCCCGCAATACTTCGGGGCGGTCAAACGGGTCATTTAAACCCGTCAATATTTCCTTTAATTCTGCGTCTAACCTGGCCTGGGTATCTTTGGCAGAATGTTTATTTACAAGGTTTTCCAACTGGAAAGGGTCGTTCAGATTGTCGAATAACATCCACGGGCCATTCAAATCGCGGACAAACGTGTACCTCCCGGTGCGTATGCCTCTGTAAGGGCGCCCCCCTCTTTCGGTGCGGAAATCTGCAAATGGGTGGTAATTTGCAATTAAAACCCCTTCTCTCCCCAATTTAGAGGTGCCGTTTATTATTAAGGCAGACAAACTTTCCCCTTCAACGGTTTGAGGGATGCCGATGCCACATAACCCAAGTAATGTCGGCATTATATCCGGGGTGCCTATCGGGGTTTGAATAATCTTTGCTTTGTCTTTTAAGAGTGCCGGGTACCTTAAAATAAAGGGGACTAAGATTGACTCGTCATACGGGGCTTGTTTCCGTGGCGACCTCCCCGGCCCAAACCAGTGGGATTCCAGCATATCGCCATGGTCGGAGGTAAATACAAAAATGGTATTTCCTGCCAGCCCCGTTTCTTCAAGTGCGTTATAAATCTCCCCGACACAACTGTCAAGGGCTGCAATATGGGCATAATAACCAACTAATTCTTTACGGCATAAATCCTGCATTTGAGGGGGTACATTCTCCCTTAAGATAAAATCTTCCTCCCTGAATAGCTTTTGTAAATCTCCGGGGGCAGTATTATAGGGGTCGTGGGGTATTCCATACGATATGAATAGGGCAAAAGGCTTAGATGAGTGTTTTTTTAGGTTTATATATTCGACAGCATCATTTGTTTGGGCGTATGCATCATACCCGGGCCATAACTTTTTGATTGTATCATTCCCTTCATAATAATATGATTTATTATAATCGTGGGTGCATTCCAGTACTTTCCAGTATTCAAAGCCCTGCCTGTTTCCTTCAGGGATATATAAGGACCTGCCACCCCCGTTTAAGTGCCACTTGCCAATCCACCCGGTATCGTACCCTGAACGTTTTAGCACCTGCCCGATCGAGTTGCCATTATCGGGGAGTTTCAGGTCATTCATAAACAAGCCGTGGGTTAGGGGGTATTGCCCGGTAAGCAGCGATGCCCGGTAGGGGGTACATACAGGGCAGGTAGAAACTGCAGTTGTAAATACAACACTTTTTGATGCCAGCCCGTCAAGTTTGGGGGTATGCACATTGATGTTTCCGGAGAAGCCTGTTGCCTGTGCCCGCATTTGGTCTGCAAAAATGTAAACGATGTTCGGCTTTGCTTTACCCCCGGCAGCACTTTCGGGGTTTTGCCCTTCAGGCCCCCTGCAGGAATAACCAACTGCCAGCCAGCCAATAATTAAAATCTTGCAAAAAGTCAAATATTGTGATTCCATATTTTTGAAATTTATTATACGATGAATGAAAACAGCCTTCTCGAATCCATTGCTGCCTGGAGGCTAAATAAATATCAACAGGCTTGTTCCCCGGTGCAACTTTTACCAGTGCCATGCCGTGTGTAAAATGATGTATAAGTTGAAGTTATTCAGCGAAAAGCTTCAATACGTCTGCTGGATTTAAGTTACAGGCAAGGTAACAAAAAAAAGGGAGAGGCTACCCTCCCTTTTTTGTTTCTGTAGATTATTTCAATACCCGGGGTTTTGCCCAATATCATTAATAATTATCTCGGCATCGGGTATTGGCAGTAATAATTCATATTCTTCGATCTGGTATGCCACAGATACAGGTGGGCTAACCGGGTTAATTGGCGTTGTGGGGTTTGCAAGCTCACTGGCCCCAAAGGCCTTCATAGTTTCGAGCGCATGCCCACTCCGTAGTAAATCAAACCAACGCTGGTTCTCGAATGCCAATTCAATCCTCCTTTCCTTCTCAACTGCCAAGCGGAAGGCAGCCTGCCCTGCAACCCCGTCTGGTGTTAGGTTAGCCAACCCGGCACGGTTCCTGACTGCATTAATTAAATCAAAAGGCTCTCCTGTGCTGTACCCTTTTTCATTTAATGCCTCGGCAAGCATCAGCATAACATCGGCATACCTTAGGATAACCCAGTTATTCCCGGTTTGCCCTATTACGGCATGAGGGTGGTTGTACTTTTTAACATAAGGCACTTTTATTGTTAAATTGTTGCCTGTATAGTCTTCAACCATTGTTTCAAAGCCTACCGTAGCACCCAGCCTTAAATCGCCTTCTTCATATTGTTTCAAAAAATCATTAGTAGGCATGTTTGCCCCATAGGGGGCGCCCCATGCCGGGTCAACAACTGTTTTACTTTTGAAAGGTGCGAATTGGTATTGAAAATTGCTATACTGGTTATACGGCCCTTCCATGTACTGTACCTCAAAAATAGATTCCGGCCCGTTTTCATGGGCAGGGTCAAAAATATCTGCATAATTGGCAACTAAGGAATACCCCTGTACCTTACGCAATGCGGTTATTGCATTGTCATAGTCTTTAAGTGTAAGGTATACTTTGCCCAATAATGCGTAAGCAGCCCCTTTGGTGGCCCTACCTATATCATCGCTATCCGAGTAACTTGCAGGCAAGGAATTTGCAGCATCCTGCAAATCGCTGATAATTGCCTGGTAAACGGTATTTACATCCGACTTCCCAATAGCAAATGCCTCGCTGGCATTTAAGGTTGTTGTTACTAAAGGAATTTCGCCCCAATAGTTTACGGCAACATAATAAAAGAAGGCCCTTAAGAACTTTAATTCGCCCTCAAAGCGTTTTTTAGTAGTTTCCTTAATATCTGCGCCCGGCAATTTCGACAAAGGCATATTTATATCGGCCACCGCATTGTAGATTTTCCTCCATGCACTTAGGACAAACTTATCATCGGTGCTGATATAAAATTCGGTTATAGGGGTATACCTGCCCAGTCCCCCGGCATCTTGCGCGTTATCAATTGTTGCATTATCCGACCTCATCTCTTCCAGTACGTAAGCCCTGTTTGCATAGCCCTGGAGGTTTGAATAAGCCCCATTTACTGCCTGGAGCATTTGCTCTTCCGTTTTATAAAAGTTGCCTGAATTTTGCGAGGTAAACGGGCTTAAGTCTAAAAAGCTGTCGCTGCATGAGTTTAATAAGAGTAGGAATAAACCTATCTGAAAAATATTTTTTGCTTTCATAAATACATTGTTTTAATTAGAATGTTATGTTTAGCCCAAAAGTAATAATCCTGGGTACCGGGTAAGTAGCACCCCATGTTTGCCCTAAAGCCAATGAACTACCGTTGACTCCGTTAAAAAAGCTGGCTTCGGGGTTGCCTTCCGACAAACCGGGGGCTATCAGGAATGCGTTCTGGATACTGCTGAAAAAACGTATCTCTTTAACAAGTATCCCTTTTTCTGTCAGGAAATGTTTGGGGACATTGTACCCCAGAGTAATATTCTTCACCCATAAGTGGTTGGCATTTTCAAGCCATGCAGAATTCATCTCCCTCGACCTCACATTAATTGTAGAGGTAGGCACCCAGCCTTTGCCGGGGTTTTCAGGCGACCTCCAACGGTACAGTACCTCTTTCCTGACATTAAACCTGTTTACAAGATTTAAAAGGAAATTATTACCGGGATTAAACAGTTGGTAACCTAATGCGCTTGTTAACAATACCGACAGGTCGAAGTTTTTATAGGAAAATGTATTGGTCATACCAAGAATGAATTTTGGGTGGGGGCTCCCAATCGCTGTCTTGTCTAATGATGAAATAACGCCATCTTTATTCACATCTTCATAAATCACTGCCCCAAGGCCTGTAAAACCCGGCCATCCGGGGTACTTGTCGAGGTCTGCCTGCGAGTTATAGATGCCAATTCTTTTATAACCGTAGAATTCACCTATTTCGCCGCCAACCCTGGTTATATTGTTACCCGAGATGATTTCGTCATTCTCCGTGTTCAGACGAACTACCTTATGGGTATTGTACGAAAAATTAAAATTGGTAGCCCATTTAAGATTGCCCACGAGGTTCTTTGTGTCAATTGAAAATTCAGCTCCTTTATTTTCAACCTCCCCTACATTGTCCATTGCCGTTTGGAAGCCTGCCACTGCCGGGATAGGCACCCTGTAAAGCATATCTTTGGTAATCTTAGTGTAGTAGTCGAAGTTGAACTGTACCCTATAGTCAAAAAGGCTCATATCGAAACCTATGTCAAACTGATCCGACTTTTCCCATCCAAGCCCGGAATTATTAAATCCTCCCAATACTTTTCCTGCAACAAAATTACCGTCAAAGTTATAATTACTTGATATTACGTTTGACATATAGGTGAAGTCCCCGATATTATTATTCCCGGTAATACCATAACTGGCGCGGATTTTAAAATCGTCAAGATTTTTTATATCAGGGAAGAAGTTCTCATCGGAAGGCCTCCACCCAACCGAGAAGGAAGGGAAATTACCCCATTTATTGTCAGAGCCGAAACGTGATGAGCCCTCCCTGCGGAAAGTAGCTTCAACCAGGTACTTCCCTTTATAGTCGTAATTAATACGCCCGAAATACCCATTTAATGACCAGAGGGTGCCTCCCGTTGAATTTTGGAGGATTGTAGCGCCCGACTGGATTGTTTGTACCTCATCATTAGGGAAGTCCTGCGATTTCTGGGCTGATGTCCTCGACCCGTATTTTTGGGATGTGTACCCCAATAGTCCTTTAAAATTATGGTCGTTTATTTTACGTTCGTAACTCAGCAGGTTGTCAAAATTCCAGTTGTTACTAAAACTGGTAGTATATTTTGAAACTGCCTGCCTTGGGGGCGGAGACCTCCATGCCCCTATAGTTGACGGGCGGAAGTACCTGTAATTTAAATTTATGGTAGTTACCCCTAAAACAGCTTTGTATTTAAGCCCTTTGATTAACTCTACCTCAAAATAACCACTTGCATTACCATTAAAGATAGTACTGACGCTGGTAGTATTTTTTAACACATAAGCATAATTCGGCCCATGCAAATATGCCGGGCTATCCTCATAAATATATGGTTTTTCGGTACCATCAGGATTGTATGGCGATTGCAACGGGCTGGTAAATAAAGCCAACAAAAGCATAATGTCGGTATTATTCTGTATAGTCTGTGAACCGCTGATATTTAACCCTATCTTGATTTTTTTGCTAATGTCGGCGTCAACACTTGCCCGTAGTGAATACCTTTTAAAATCTGTATTTAACAACAACCCATCCTGGTTTGTGTACCCCCCCGAGATCATACTCCGGGTTTTACTGGTACCGCCTGTGTATGATATGTTGTAATTCTGGATCAAAGGGTTGTTTTGAAGCAAATGTTGGTACCAATCGGTACCTTTGCCATATTGTTCGGGGTTTTGATAAATAGAAGGTACATTAGGGGTCACCCCGTGGGCCAAAGCATTATCGGTCCATGTTTCTTTCATGAATTGGGCATACTCCCTGGCATTTAACATCTCTATCCTCCTCCCCTGAGGGATATCCTGCAATCCTGCATAGGTGCTGAACCGGAGTTCATTGGTATTGTAAGCCCCTTTTTTCGTAGTAATAAGTATAACGCCATTGGAGCCGCGTGCACCGTAAATTGCAGTTGAGGAAGCGTCTTTCAGGACTGAGAATGACTCAATATCAATAGGGTTGAGGCTTTTGGGTATGTTATTCCCAACCGGGATGCCATCGACAACAACAAGCGGGTTGTCGCCGGCCCCTACCGAGCTCACACCCCTTATCCTAACCATTTGTGCCTGGCCCGGTTGCCCATTGGGTGTCGATATTGTAATTCCCGGGATACGCCCTTTTATAATCTCAGAAGCAGAAACATTTGGCAAGTCCTCCAACCCTTTTGTTTTAAGGTTCGATATTGACCCTGTAATATTACGCTTGCCTTGCATACCGTAACCAATTGCCACTACTTCTTCCAACCCAATTGTTTCTTCTTCCAAAACAACATTGATTTCCTGTTTTCCCAATACTGCCACTTCCTGGGTCTTCATCCCCACGAATGAAAATACAAGGGTTGCTTTTGCAGGGATATTGGTGAGGATATAATTCCCATTTGCATCGGTAACTGTCCCCTGGGTTGTCCCTTTAATAATAACGGTAACTCCGGGCAGTGGTTGCCCTGACCCATCGGAGACCTTCCCGGAAATAGACTTTTGTTGCATCAGATTGAATCCTGATTCTATTTTATCATGTGTGCCATATATAGCAATCTGCCTTCCTATAACATCATATCGTACATTTTCTTTTTTAAATAGCTCATTAAGGACATCAAATACTTTTTTATCGCGGAGGTTGATTGATACTTTGCGATCAACATCAACATTATTGCTGTAAAAAAAACGGAATTCACTGTTTTCTTCAATCTCCAGGAGGACATTCTTTATAGTAACGTCTTGCAGGTTAAGAGTTAACTTAGTCGATTGGGAATAGCTGTCAACAGCTAAACTGCTAAAGACCGAAATACATAAAAGAAAGATAGTCAGTTTCATTTTTTTCCAAATTTCATATACCATAACCTGTTGGCTATGATATAACCACATTTTTTTCATACTTTTGTTTTTAAGGTTTAAATACTGTTGTATTAAATCGAACTTTTTAAGGAGGTAGGAAGTGCGATTCCCTACCTCCTTTTTTATTGAAGCTATCTAAAGTTAAACAACCTCATTGATATGTCATTTATATTTCCATAAGCAATCAATTTATTTATGTTTTATATGTATTGTCCGTGTTTTATCATTATAAGTATATTGAATAGGGGCGGTTGTTTCCAGGAGTTGCAATACTTCGCTGAATGATTCCATCTCTATTGTCCCCGTATACCATATCTCCGATAGCCGTTTGTCATTATCCAGTTGGATTTCAACGTTATACCAACGTTCCAGCCTGTGAGCTACACTGGGCAAAGGCTCATTGTTGAAAATCAGTTTCCCCTTAATCCAGGAAGTAATAATTTCTGTATTTACAGGTTTTACTGAGATGTTTTTGCCATAAATACCTGATTGTTCGCCTGGCTTGAGTGTAACTTCCTTACCTGTACCTGAACTATGGACAGTTACAATACCTCTGACCAGCGTTGTTTCAAAGGTTTCATTTTCATAAGCCTTTACATTAAATGAGGTGCCTTTAACTTTTACATTTCCAAAATCAGTGTTGACAATGAAAGGGATCTTATCTTTTACAACATCAAAGTATGCCTCCCCTTTTAAAGAAACAGTCCTTGTTTTACCGAATTTTGATGGGAAGGAGAGTTCAGACCCGGAGTTTATCCAGACCGATGAACTATCGGGCAGGATAAAATGTGTTTTTGCTCCGTACGGGGTTTTAATGCTTAACTCTTGTGAATATTGGAGTTGTTCGCGAAGAGGAGATAATTTAGAAAAAACAAGAGAAGTAATAATTATTCCGATCAAAAAACTTGCAGCAATTTTTATTGCATTTCGATTTAATATGGTTATTAACTTTGGTTTGGCAATACCTTCTTCCTTTTGGATACGGGCATGTAATTGCTTCCATCTTTTTGATGTTTCGGTATTTCTTCCGAATTGCAACTGCTTTTCCAATTTATTTTGTTCTTCAAGAAATTGCTTCCTGTTATTTTTTGCCCATTCAAATAATTGTTTTTCTTCAAAAGGAGTAAGTTTGCCTTTAAGGAAACCAGGTATAAGGTGTTGAAAAGTCTTTTCCATCTCTATTTTTCCATATTCTATACTTAAATTACAACTTTAGGCAGGTTTTACCAACCTTCGGACTTAATTTTTTCTTTGGAAATAATATGTATGGTAATGAGGTTGTTTAACTCTCCAGTATTTTATACGAATTGTTTGTATGGTGGAATAGTACCAGGAACAGGAACAGGCTGCTGTTTAAATTATTTTTTGCTATTTCGAGACCCTTTGCCAGGTGTTTATCAACCATTGTGGTTGATATGCCCATTTCTGCTGCAATTTCCCTGATTTTTTTCCCTTCTATCCACCTCAACTTAAAAGCTACACCACATTGGGGAGGCATTTTACCGATCAAATCATTAAGCCCTGATTGCAATTTCTCTTCAAGGCTTAAAAAATCTTCAGAGCCGTTGAAACTTATATGGTAAAGTTCTTCGGTTTCAAACTTAATCCGGTTGTGGGCATATTTTTCTTCAACTAACTTTCTTTTCAGGAAATTCAGGCACTTATTACGGATAATCGTAAACAGGTAAGCCGGAATATTTTTTTCTCCGTCCAGCTTATCCCTGTTTTTCCAGATATGCAGGAAAACATCCTGCACCAAATCTTCAGCTTCTTCAACATCTCCTACAATATGGGAAGCATACCGTTTCAACCTTGGATAATATTGTTGGAATAACCCTTCGAATCGAATCAAATCTTTTCTAAACAAATATGATTGATCTTTTTTATCCATTTAAGAATGCTAAAAAAAACATTAGAGAGGAAACAAATTAACCAAAACTTTTTATTACCCAAAACAAAAACTAGAAATTCTTCAAGGTAATAGACTTTAAAGTCTAATATTATAAGTCCCTGAACCAAGTTCCAGCTTGTTTTTCTTTTTGATAAATTCAAATTGGATAATTCCCTCTTTCCCCGCTTCGGGTATTTTGCCGTCAATCAACAGGTTTCCGGGAGGAAGGAGTACCGAAGCTGTTGTGTTAACAGGGATTTTAAGTTTCAGATTAATTTCTTTGCCAGATTTTGACCAGTAAACATCAATATCGCCATACCTTGTACCTTTTACTCCTTTCACCCATTTTAATCCGGGTGCGAAGTAAGGTTCAATATTAAAATGCTTAAACCCGGGGGATTTTTCATCAGGGCTGATGCCTGCAAGGTTCTTATAGAACCAGGCACTTACATCTCCAAACATTATATGGTTAAGAGAACTTTTACCGTCCCAATCTTCCCAAAGTGTTGTTGCTCCGCGTTCGACCCAGTTCCCCCAGCCGGGGTAACGCGTTGTATTGATAATACTAAATGCCACATCCTTATATCCATAAGCGCTGAGTGCATTGGGTACATATTTGGCGCCCAGGATACCAAAGTCGAGGTTGTAATCACTGGTTGTAACAGCTTCTTTTAATTCGGCTGCCAGCCTTTTAGTTTTTGAAGAATCGGCAATTTGCATAAACAAAGCACATCCCAGGGCTGTTTGGGTCGGGTTAATCAATTCCCCGGACTGAGGGGCGAAGAATTCGCGGTTAAATGCGGTTTTTATTTCGGCAGCCTTTGCCAGGAAAGCCGATTGTTCCTCCGGGGCTCCGAGTAGTGCCGCCATTTTAGATGCAATTAACAAATCCTGGTAATAATAGGCAGTAGAGGTTAACTCAGCCGGTGTTTTTGCCCTTGCAGGGCACCAATCACCCAATCCCCATTTAACGATCCCTTTCTCAGACTTTGTGGATAAAAACTCAAGGTATTTTTTAATAGAGGGGTAAGCATTGGCGATAATCCTCCGGTCGCCTTCGTACAAATACAGATTCCATGGGATTTGCAGCAGGGCACAGTCCCATGCCGGGCCATTGCCCCAATGGAATCCCCAGCCGCTCGTTGGGACAATACCCGGCAATATCCCATCCGGTTTTTGAGCATCTATTATATCGTTGACCCATTTCTCGTAAGAAGTCAGCATATTATAATTAAAAAGCCCTGTTTCAGAAGCCAGTTGGGCATCGCCTGTCCACCCGTTTTTCTCCCTTTGAGGGCAGTCGGTCGGGATATTTACAAAATTGCTTTCAAATGACCAAAGCGTATTTTCCTGGATACGGTTAAGGAGCGGTAATGAGCATTTGAATTTGCCCGTTGTTTTAAAACCGGTATGAATAAAACATGCCGTCAGGTTTCCCTCATTCAAAGGGCCTTCCCAGCCTGAAACCTCAACATACCTGAACCCGTTGTAACTAAACCGGGGATGCCACTCCTCTGTCCCGCCTCCTTTAAAAATATATTCGTCAGTCTGAAAACGGGAATTGCCAACCAGATTAGCAATGTTTGCCTGGTCGAGCTTCCCGTCAGGGGTGAGTTTCTCAGCATACCGGAAGCTTATTTTCCTGCCTTTTTCCCCTGAAGCTGTTAATTTTATAAACCCGGACATATTTTGCCCAAAATCAACAATAAAGGTATTTTTCCCTATACGGGTAATGTTTTTTGGGTTAAGTTCATCCATTATTTTTACCGGGGGGATGTTTTGCGCTTTTAGTTTTCCTTCAGGCCCGCGGACTACCCTTACTTCCTGCCATCCCTGTTGGTTAAACCCAGGTTGGTTCCATCCCTCTGTTTCATTGGTAGCATCATAGGTTTCGCCCAGCCGGATACTGGAAAACATAATTGGACCCGGAGCACATTTCCAGCTTTCATCACTTAAAACCTGTTGTTTGCTCCCATCGGTAAATTCTATTTCCAATTGACACAGGACTGTAGGGTCGGCAATCCATGGAGCCCTGCTAAAACTCCAGACATCATTACTGACCTGGTTATACCAGCCATTCCCTAACATAACACCAAGAGCATTTTCGCCATGTTTTAAATAAGTTGTAAGGTCCAGCACTTCATACAGTACTGTTTTACTGTAGTCGGTAAATGCCGGAGATAAAATATGGTCGCCTATTTTTTCCCCGTTAGCATACAATTCGAAGAAACCCAATCCTGAAATATAGGCTTTAGCTGATTTTACCTTTTTATCGATTACAAATGATTTCCGGAACAAAGGCAATGGGTCCTGTGGTGCAGGGCTGTCCTGCGGAGCCCGCTTGATTGCTGCATCACGCTTCCCCCAATCAAAAACACGGGGGGCACTAATCCATTTTGCCTGCCAGTCTTCTTTATTAAGCAAAGCCATTTCCCAAAAAGCAGGTTTTGCATATTCTGAAGGAATCCCGTCTTTATCCCATACTTTAACTGTGAAGTAATATTTTTGCCCCGATTTTAACTCTCTGCCATTATAGGGTATAAAAACAGAAGCCGGCGACATTATTTTACCCGAATCCCATAAATCAGCTTTTTTTTCTGTTAGTAAGTCCGGGGAAGAGGCCACCAGAATACGGTAAGCCGTCTGGGACTGCCCTTTTTTCTCCGAACTCATTTGCCAGCTCAAACGGGGGGAAGCCTGGTCGATATGGTTCGGGTTATCCTGGTTCTCACATAGCAAGGAGCTTATATGCAATTCAGATATATTTTTGTCTGTTAAACCCGAACAGCTTATAAAAAGTAAGGCAATAAGAAGAGTTGTAATTTTTTGCATGGCTTGTAGTTTAGTTAGTGGTTTCCAGTATGTTACAGAATACATATCATGCCCTTTATATTTTAACGCAATACAAATTTAAGAAAAAGTCTTAGAGATTGTCAGGAGATTTGTTTTTTAGAATTATTCAGATTAGGCAGGTTTTCGACTCACAGGAATAGCCTAAGCTATTTCGAGAATCGGAAAGTGAGCATTGCCTTTAATCACAGTAGTTTGGCTTCGCAATAGAACAATTTGTGAATTATTCAGGTTAAAAAGCCTGCCTGAAATTTGTTTTTGAGAGGGTTGCCGATACCTTTCACATACCTGCTATGGCAATAGTAACAATCTTACAATTCAACATCGGGTTGTTTTGTTTGACGTTGCATTTGAAGTACTCCCGAGGCATGCCTGTAATAGTGCCCTCTAAGGTCTACTGCATACTCTTGTAATACCTTGTTCCCCAATCCGTTGTGGTCGCCGCATCTGTATAGCGAGCGCCCTAGTATTAATTCACGGAGAGAATTGTTACGGGTACTGGTATCCGTATTTCCCGGAGGGGTCAGTTTTTTTGCCGTTTGGATGTCGGGCATTGAATGGCCTGTAACGCCAGGAAGCATTAACAGGTTATACAGAGTTAAAGCCCCCTTGTGGCTGGCAATGGTTTCCAGGGCAATTGCCACCGCCCTGAAGTGGGAAAACCGGCTTTCGGGAGTCAGTTTTTTTGCCATCCTGATAATGGGGGGCAAAGCCTCTGCCTTACGTGAATTCCCCAAAGCAATAATCAGGCTGTCAATATAGCTCATACTAAGCCCAAACTGCCCCATTCCTCTGAAATTCCAGCCTTCATCCCAATCTTCAAGCCCGGCGACTGTTTTTTTCAATACTTCCCAGCCGGTATCGTTTTTCAGCATTCCTAAGATACGGGCATATACCAATTTGTGACCTTCATTTGTGGTCAAATGGAATGCATCGGTAATTGCCGGGATCCCTTTTTCTTTGTCCCACAACAGAATCTCCAACCCCTCTAAATCATTGACAACCGTTTTTGCAGCTTTTTGTACCGCTTCCATTGATGGCGGATAATTATCTTTATCTGCCAGGACACTTCCGGGTAAACTTTTAATTGCCACCAGTTCTTTTTGTAGTGCTTTTATATCAACATACCTTATATTCTGATTCTTTGAGAAAGCGGTTGCTGCTGCCATCCCAACCGAGTAGCCCTGATTTTGTAAACAAGGCTGCATCCTGATTACCGGCATGGCATCGCGGTGGGCACTTGCACCTAACCCGGTAACAACTATCCCTTCCAGCCCTTTTGGCAAAAGAGCCCTGAATGGCACATAAGCAATTACATCCACTCTTGAATGAGCCGGTGGTTTCAAGGCAAAAAACGGGTCAATGGTGAACCCATGCGTGTCAAAAGCGCTTTTATGAATAGAAATAGTATCAGGATATGTACGGTTGTTGTAAACATCGAGTACCGAGATGGTATAATCCCCGATTACCCTGCGCCGTTCCCTGGTTTGCACAAGTTTTCCGATATCGTATTCCCCTTTGTGTTTTTCTTTACCTACAATAAACGTCCTCCATACATCCAGCATGTCGGAATCGTTGGTGAAAGTCCAGTCGGTATTGTTATAAAAATCATCGGGGTTCTTTTTGGGGAGCCCTGCCCCCTGGACTGCCACATTTACCCCATCAGTGTAGTTGTAAGCTGCTCCGGCAGCGATAGCCACATCGGCACTGCCTGTTGAATCAATAATTGTATGCCCCAGTACTACTCCTTTTCCATAAGGCGTTGCCACAACTATTCCTTTTACCTGGTTGCCTTCGACATAGGCGCCACACCCCAAAACACCGAACCAGATATCGCCTCCGGCTTTACGTATCTCAGAGCGGAACCATTCGGTTTTCCAGTCGAAAACCCATTCCGACAGGTGTTCTTTTTTCCTGGGGTTATCTCCTCCGATATTTTTTACCCCCTTATCAACTTCGTTGGTAAAACCTTTACGGTAGCCGTGGTAATAGCG
>UOEP01000238.1_pt1 | contig 27798 bp, 21 predicted proteins | sample 1989931 | NCBI WGS metagenome assembly UOEP01 (sample SAMEA4712198, study PRJEB27164) | hydrothermal vent metagenome | biome: marine basaltic hydrothermal vent biome; feature: marine hydrothermal vent; material: mineral | place: Pacific Ocean | collected 2011-06-14/2011-07-23 | depth 1691 m
AACACCCGGATATAATGCCGGCCCTTGAAGGGTTGCAGATTGGAGCGGTAACATACGCGTTAGTAAACCGCATTCCGGATTCAGCTAACCTATCCATATTTGGTGTATGAACATCGTTTGCCAAACCCGTACAACCCATATCGGCATATCCCTGGTCATCAACGATAATAAGTAAAATGTTAGGCTTTTCCCCTTTATCTTCATTTTTAATACAAGAAGAACAAGTAAGAAGTAAACAACAGAATATTAATACAACACTTTTCATTTTATTTTACATCTCTAATTAATTGATGCATTCCATCAATATCAACCATTAATGGGTGATGGAGAGGGGAAATAACTATTCCACAAGCAAGGGTGCCGGAACAACAAGGCATTGACTTTTACAGGAATAAATCATCGTACAAGATTAAGTATCTTACTTGCTGTATTGTAGTACATAGATTTAAGTACAGAATCTGATAAATCGAGCCCGTAATACCGCCATCCTAACCTTCCAACAATATATTCGTCTGCCGTCTCCAACAATCGCCAATGCATTTGGTACATACTTTTCTCGCGGCTTTGGTCAGTCCCAAATAAGATCCTGCCTTTATATTTCTCCAGGAATTTAGCAGAGGTCCTTGGGGTTCTGCCCATTTCATAGTCGCGAGCTGATGTATCCAAATAAAGGTTAGGGTACTTATCCATATCGTGGCTCAGTGCTTCAAGGTCATGTCCCTGATTACCAAGGTGGCATGAAATAAAAATTGTGTTTGGGTGCTTCTTTAAGGTCCTGTTTCTTTTTTCGATTAACTCAGCATACGAAGGGACATCTAATCCATACTTATTGAAATGCTGGTAATCGGGTGTCCGCTCCTGGTAAACATCCAGGGGGGTCCAGCAAGAGGGATGGTCGGCAACATGAAGGCTTACCGGCATTCCCAGCTCTGCACACTTTCCCCAAAAATTGTCTAACCGGTCATCATCGGGATGTAACCTCTTGTTTCGCGGAAGAGAAGCAGGTTTGTCATAATTCCCATCAAACTTGGGTGAAACAATACCATAGCCTTTATCTGTTATTTCGCCAACTCCTATTGCTCCTTTTGTATAACAACGCTCCAATTCTGCTACTACTCTCTCAGAATAATCAGGTTTGTCGATATTGGTTTTGTCCATTCCACAATACAATTGGAACCGGCCTGGAAAAGCTTTTGGAAGGGAATCTACCAAAGCATCGAATTCATCACCAGTTACTCCGGTCAGTACCAATGATGTTTCTATGCCGACTTCATCCATTGTCTTAACCCAGTCTGCCACCTCCTCAGGTGTCCTGGCCAAAACATGCACATGACTGTCGATAACCTGGTATTTGGCTTTTGGGACAAATGTCTCCTGAGTTACGACTGAAGATCGGGGAGCATAATCTTTTACCAGGATATCATCCATGGGGCCGGGACCTGGCGACACCCCCGGTCCACCCCAGCCACCATATTTTATTTCTCTCCACTCCGGATCTTTATGCCAGTCTTTTTGCACTCCGCCATTGGCTATAGAAACTGAAGTGGAGGGTTTCGCATTTAAACTCATACCACCGGTTGCAATTCCTGCAGTTAAACCTAAAACACTTTTCTTAATAAAATCTCTTCTTTTTGTCATTTGAATATTATCTAAAAAATCCAAATTGATTGATTCTTAGCCGGTTCTAATCCCGGCATTAAGACAAAGGTTATTCCCGCCAGAGGTGGGCAGGCAAGTGGCCAATTTGGTTTAACTCCACTTAAAATGTTTTTCCCTTTGCCCTTTGTGCATATAAAGCTTATTGATTGACCTTCTTATATTTCTAGTTTTTATTTACATTCTTAAGTATGAGATTTTCGGGCCAAGGCTTCCAGAAAATAATAATCGGCATAAACCAGTGGAACATCTACCTCAACACCATGTGGGATACTTCCAACGCTGTGATTTAATATAAAAAATTTATTGTGTTTTGAACCTGGCATATACTCTGGGGAAAAGAGTGATTCAAGGATTTTATCGGCTGCATTCAGGTATATTTCCCTTTTTTTGCCAGAATACTTTTCTAACTCAAGCAATGCAGAACAAGTAATGGCAGCTGCTGAAGCATCTCTGGGGATTTCTGTGAATTTTGAAGCATCATAATTCCATTCAGGAGACAAATTCGGGTCTATTGCATTATAGTCCCAGTAAGGGATCATATCTTCAGGTAAATGTGGATGATTTAAAATATAATCTGCAATATTTTCTGCAAAATCCAGGAACTTCTTATTTTTTGTGTAACGGTAGCACATTGTAAATCCATACAAACCCCAGGCTTGTCCGCGAGCCCACGAAGATTGGTCAACAAATCCCTGATTGGTTGCCTTGTCCAACACAACTCCAGTAAGAGGATCGTAATCAACAACATGGTAACACGAGAAGTCATCCCTGTAATGGTTTTTCATTGTGGTTAAAGCGTGCTGAAAAGCAATATGATAAAAAGAACTGTCGCCACTTAAACGAGTTGCTTCAAACAACAATTCAAGATTCATCATATTATCTATAATTACCGGAAAATTCCATATTGTTTCTCCATCCCATGCCTTCTTTGAATTCCATGATTTAATACTTTTCACAACAGGGTTATACCTTGTGCTTAAAGATTTTGCCGCCTGTATCATAACTTTCTCATACTGCTTATTACCGGTTAGCCTCAACCCATTGCCATAACTGCAATTAATCATAAAGCCAACGTCATGGTCATCAGTAACATACTTAACGGGGCCTAAAACTTCTGTCCATTTTATGGCTTCATCCTTCCACTTTTCATCTCCGTTAATTTCATACATATACCAAAGACCCCCCGCGAAGAAACCGCTTGTCCAACCATAGATACCTGTAGTCTTCAATTTTCCGTTTTTGTCAATTGATTTGGGTATTCTTACCGGGTCATTCGTTACAGCCAAAGCATTCTCAAATTGATTTGCAATAAACTGCATCTTTTCTTTTGTTAAAACAGTTTCCTTAACCCTGATACATCCTAAAAAAAGAATGAACGGAATAAATATAACAGGTATTAATGTATGTGCTCTCATTGTGTTATATTTTTATGCCTTGTGGCAATCAATCTTCAAGGCGTTTAACTTCCATCCCTTTTACTTCTTCATTATTCTTTTCTGCATAACTTATGATTACTTGCCGTAATTGGTTTTGCCATTCTTTCATCTCCATCCTTTCGAAAGGGGCAAGCATATAATCCAACCCAACCCGGCGGTCAGCAAAATGATCTTTCACATCGTCTAGTATATGCACAAAGTCCCGGCCTCCAACGCTTTGCCCTTTTTCAAACCTGCTTTTCCCCCATACCTCCTGAAATGAACTCCACATATTCTGCTCATCTGATAAGATCTGCCCACCTAGCTCGAAAGCTTCAACCAACTGTTGTATCTTTTCTTTATTACTCAGGTTTCCCTCAGATGCCTTTGCCAGGTAGTTGTCGATTTTACCCAGTCGGAGAACGGTATTAATTGTATATTTTTCTAAGTAGGCAATTGATAAGAATACCTCGAGATTATACCTATTTCGTGAAACATGGCTTATAGCATAAAACAACTTATTGATCAATTCGTCAATTTCAGGTTTGAGAACGGATGCGGCTGTAATCTTCTTTGCATATTTACCTAAAAAAACAGAACCTCTGCTCAAATCTGAGGCTGAAGGTAAGTCGGGCATTTCCATATAGGGGTCTGACTTTTCTGTCCCAATTCCTTTACCATAAGAACTCCCATAACCTGGCTTTCGCTCAGTAGATATCCTTTTGTCCCATAGATTCTCATAAAACCTGGCACCTTTTTGCAAACTTTTATAAATACCTGCCAAATATGGGCTTTCATACCCATAATAAGCATTCATAAAATCTATAGTATTCTGTTCCAAAGATGGTTTATTTGTGGACCATGCATACTGAATAACAGTAGCCCAACCTAACCAAAATGTTTCATTATGTAAGCCTGCATCGTCCCATGCAGCAGCAAAAGCACCTATTGGGTTTGCCCCTTTTGCTTTCACTCCAGGTACAGTATTTGAGGCCTTTGCCAAACGCCCTTCAGTCTGTTTATTCCGGTAAATTGTAGGAAAATAGTTTGGAAACAAATACTCTCCTCCCTGGATAGAACTATAGGCTAATTGCTTTATACCTGCTTTGTTCTCATTTTCAATCCATGTTGTTGAACGGCCTTGCGTCATTATTCCATCAATCAAGCCTGCAGGCAATAGTTCAATATGTTCTGGAAATAAAGGGTATTCAACCCATGCAATCATTTCCCTCCCTCGTTTTGCCATCCATTTATGTACTCGATTTACAAATTTCACCCAAATTTTACTTCTGTTTTCTTCATTATATTCATCCCCACATAATTCACATATACCTGCGTAATATACCTCGTCTGTTGAAACGAAAAAGTAATTGACCCCAGGAGTTGCGTCAATCATATCCTGATACATATCAAAAATCAACTGCATCGCATCTTCATTACACATACAAATGTGGTAATTACTGTCATCGGCTCTTAGATGGGCAAATTGCTCGTGCTTTAACACGTATGCCATGTGGGAAGGTGCCTGAACTGATGGAATCAACTGAATATATCGCTCCATGGCGTAAGCAGTTAACTCATGCATCTGCTCCTTCGTAAAAGCTCCCGGGGCACCTATTATCGGATGACTTGGATATTCGTATTTATCCTCAATTTCAAACGCAACTGCATTAACTTTAAAAAAAGCAGCCCAATCCAGATAACGTTTTAAAACCCCTATCCTGTCTTGGTGATGTTTCGTATCCCAATGAACCACCCTAAGTTCTAAATCGGGCCAGTCGGCAATAACCCCTTCAGGAAGGTTAAAACCACCATTTGCAACAGGGCGCAACAATTGAAGGAGGCTTTGGACACCATAAAATAATCCCATTTCTGCGCTACTGCTAATCCTTATAACATTGTGTTCAATGTTAATACGATAAGCCTGTTTGCCCTGTTTTGGATTTAAATCTTTCGCAACAGCATCGTTTGTCAGTTTGAGGATAATCTTCCCTGCCCCTACACCCGTAAACTTCAAATTATGAAGCTCTTTTGCTCCATGCCGAAGTCTTTTTAGGACAATACTATTACTATCAACTGATGTGTAAATCCCCCAGCTCTCGTCCACAACAATATCCCTTCCGGTAAGTACCGATTCCTGGGGTGCCGGGATAAGACTATATCCATTACTCCCAAGATCATTGATAAAGCCAAATGAATTTGACACATTAAGTGTTAAAATAACCGACAACAATATGTAGGGTAACTTAAAGGAATTTAACCTGCTTGTTATAGGATTCACCTTGTACAAGTAATTTTTCAACACACATAAAACCTGGCAATAAACTGCCTTATTTTCATATTCTTTCATAATTTTTCACTATTAACTAAATGATAAATACATTTCTCCATGCCACAGAGCGTAGCACAAGCCAAAGATTCAACCATCCCTCCCAAAATCCGGGCATCCCGGCCAACTACAACTAAAGGTTGTTTTTTGCCGATAATTCCCCTGTACCACCGGGCATATAAAGCGGTAAACTTAACAATGCCAAGTGGACTTAATCCATCTCCCGGCTTTCCGCCAATGATACCCCTGATTCCTGAAATTGACCTTATAAGTGTCATTGTATCTTCTTATTTTCTGAATGGAATTTCTAACTATGAATTTATTTTGAAAAATGATAAGGGTTTTAGCTATTCCAAATCACTCCTCCAACTAACTTTTTGCTCGGGATTATGGTCCTGTCCAATGATATCCCGGTAAAGATCAGGCCTTCGTGCTTTAATATACCGCGATCCACCTGCCTGAACAATCTTGTCAGGTACTATAACAGCCGACACGAGGCCATCACCTAAAGTCCGGCATTCTGCAATAATATCGCCAAATGGGTCAATTATCATAGAACAACCATTCTTTAGTTGATCGTCATCCATGCCTATCGGATTTGAGAATATCGAATAGATTGCATTATCATAGGCTCTTGCAGGAAGCCATTTCATTAACCAACCCCTCCCTTTCATACCATCAAACTCTAATCGCAATGAGGTTGGGTCTGTTTCCCGATTTTGCCATAGGGCAGGATCTACAAACCCGGCGCCAGGACGTGTTGAAGGCGTACACATAGTAACATGTGGCATGAAAATAATATCTGCCCCCAGAAGTTTTGTTGCCCGAACGTTTTCAACTATATTATTATCATAACAAATCAATATCCCACACGTCCATCCATATAGATCAAACACACAATACTTGTCCCCTGCACTTAAATGCGGATTTATAAATGGGTGTAATTTCCGGTATTTTGCAATTAACCCTCTTTTGTCAACACAGACATAAGCTTTGAACAAATTGTTATCTCTGTCTTTTTCGAAAAGTCCTGCCAAGATTGCAATATCATATTCTTTTGCTAAATGAATTAATCTCTGAATACTTCCCCCTTCAGGTATAACTTCTGAGATATCAAGCATTTGTTTTTTTGAAAGGTGGCGGGCAAAGGTGTACCCTGTAATTGAGCATTCATGAAAAGCAACAACTTTCGAACCCTCGTCAGAAGCTTTTTTTGCAAGTTTTTCAATAATTGAAAGATTATAGCCTTTATCACCACTCCTATTTTCAAATTGAGCAGTCGAAATTTTTAGGTTATCCATTTTAATCATAAATCTCTTATTCATAAAGTTGGCCGTTTACTTGTTTTGCTTTTTTCTCCATCTTTTCCATTAAACGTTTTACTATTTCGGGATGTTCTTCCGCTATATTGTAGTTCTCTCCAGGGTCATCCATCATGTTGAAAAGCTCAGGGGTAATCAGGTTAGTATTTCCTCCTGTAATTTTATATGCCTTTGCAAATCGAAGTTTCCAATTTTTATCCCTGACTGCTTCAAGAGTACGGTTATTAAAATAATAAAAATCACTGCGAGGAGAATTAGAATTACCCGTCAAAAAAGGTAATATATTGTACCCGTCAAATTTCTTCCCTATAGGAGTTTCTGCATCAGCAATTTCAATTAAAGTTGGGAATATATCTAATGTTGTTATAATATCGGAAGAAACCTGGCCTGCAGGTATTATGCCTTTCCAGTAAAAAATACCGGGCACGCGCATCCCCCCTTCATAGGTTGTTGCTTTCGATCCGTGTAGCAGCCCAGTCGTCCCTTGATGCCAGGGTTTTACCCCTTTTTGCAGCATTCTTGCCGGGAGGTTGTGCCATGGGCCATTGTCGCTTGCAAAAATCACTATTGTATTATATTCTAAATGTAATTGCCCCAGGACCTTCATTATTTCACCCACACTCCAATCAATCGTTTCAACAACATCTCCATAGAGCCCTCCTGCCGATTTCCCTCTAAAATCGGCAGGAGTACTTATAGGCAGGTGAGGCATACTATATGGGAGATACAGAAAAAAGGGCTGTCCCTGGTTTTCTTTTATAAATCTTATTGCTTCATTAGTATAATCGATAGTTAAACTATCCTGTTGGTAGTTTACTGTTTTTACAGCTTTGTCATTTTTATATAACAAGAGTGGTTTATCTGTATTTACCCAGGGGTTCATTGCATCATTACTGTGAAGCAGGCCATAAAATTGATTAAATCCTCGTGAGGTGGGGAGGAATTGATTATTTGCATGGCCGAGGTGCCACTTGCCAATAGCCATGCAGTTGTAGCCTGAGTTTCTTAATACTTCTGGTATTATGGGTTCATCGAGGGGTAATCCTTTTTTAGAATTGAGCCCAACATTTCTTCCCAGTGTATATAAAGGGTATCGGCCTGTCAATAATCCTGCGCGTGAAGGTGTACAAACCGATCCGGCAGCATAAAAAGAGGTTAGCCTGATTCCTTCGTTTGCCAGCATGTCGATATTTGGGGTTCTGATATTTGGGTTGCCAAAACAAGACAGGTCTCCATAGCCTAAGTCATCTACGAAAAATAAAATAATATTAGGCTTATTGATTTTCGCAGATAGCTCCACAAACAATATCAAAAATAAAGCTGAAAAGAAGAATTTGACTTTCATTGTTATTTCCCGCCTTTGTTTTTTAAATTGAGTTAAAATCCCCTATTATTTATTCAAGCTGCATAAAGTAAGTTGTTTACTTAATTACAACTACCTTGTATTCAGGCCCTGCAACATTTGCAAGGTTTACTGAACGAAAAAAGTAGGCATGGCCTTCTTTTGATAATTCCAGCGATAAATTGTTGTCAATTTTACGCCATTGCCCGTTAATATTTTCCTTCATCTGGTATTCCTTAAAGTTTGGGGTTTCAGAACTGATGTGTACATTTAGTGTTTGTCCGTTTACCTTGGCAACAACATTAAGTACGTTTGGGGTCCATTCAAATACTTTTCTGTCTTTAATATGTCTCCATGAGTCAAACGCTTCCTTAGGCACAGGCTTCCCATCCCTATAGTAAATATTATTTTTAAAGAAGTCATCTTCATAAACCATAATCGAACCATTATATTTATTCGGATAAATTGTATGCCTGTTGCCATATATATACCATTTTATCCAGGTGTAAGTTTGAGCAAAACGTTTTTTACTAAATTCAAACTCAGAATCAAATTCGATGGGTATCCTATCCTTTCCTTTTACCAAAACAATATCGGCTGCTTTGTTTTTAATATACTCATCACGGACTTCTAGGGCAGAAAGGGGAATGCCATTTTTCTCAAAATGGTGATTATACTTGGCATCAGATAAGAACCACTTACAGTATTTATTAGACCAGATTTCATCTATTCCATGGTTGCCATCAGGTCCACCCTTCACTCCGGGTCCTGCACCTATTACGCGGGTAACATACCCAAAAGCGTTCATTACTGCATTTTGCACCCTCATAAAATGTGCACAATGAAATCCTTCCCCTTTTAATGCAGCATCTAATATCCCTTCTGCATAACCATCGCCACTATAATGGTCACTATGGTCTTCAATGCGTATAACAGACTTTATCCAATGCCTTAATAACAACATGCGTTTAAACTCGTCTGACTCTCCCCGAACAACTGTATCAAGCCGATATTTTTTAATTAAATGACCGAACTTAGGAGAAGTCAGGTCTTCAAATAATTGAAATTCGGTGTTTGCTAAATAAGAAGGGTTATCAACTCCTGATATTCGGTAGTTGCTTTTATTTCTTATGCAACTGTTGCCAATTATACCCAATAGGGCTATTAAGGCAATTGGAAAAATCTTATTCATAAAATCCACCTTTTTAAATTCCCTCGTATGAATCATTGGCACAAAAATCAACATCCAAAAGAGATTTTTTAGATTTTGAATTATTATGCTGAATAGTCATCATACCACTTTTATATTATTATGTGACATCAATAGCTAAACTATAGACAGGGGAAACGAACTTTTTTAGGGTACGTAGAAATTTGAAACTTTTCTTCTTTTCAAACCCTTTGGCAAGATTAAGCAGCTAAAGTATGCTTCACCCTACCAATCGGGTTATATACTGTAGCTCTGTTAGCACCAATATTTTTATTAAAATATGGGTAACCCATCCATCTATACCTTTCGCATAATTCCGCCAAAGGGTTTTTTTTCCAACATTTCCTTTCATAAGCGTATAAAAAAAAACATCTTTGTAAACTCAGGTTTTGTGACTACTATAGAATTATGGGGGTAATTTTTAAATAGTCTTTTAACTTGTATAAAAGAAGATGCTGAAATCTAATGGCTGAAGACAAAAAAAACGAATACGTTAACGTTTGGGAAAAGTTCATTAAAGGAGATGACGATGCAATCTCTTTTTTATACTTCGAACTATTCGATGAGATGTTGAATTTCGGATTAAAATATACCCGTGACATTGGTATTGTAGAAGATTGTATCCAGGATTTTTTTATAGAACTCTTTAAAAAACAAAAAAAACTCCCTGCTGTCTCTAATATCCGATTCTATTTTTTCAGCTCAATAAAACATAAGGTGCTGCGCGAGTTAAAAAGAAGAAGCATACTTCAACAGGAAAATAGCTTGCCAGAATCTGATTTCATCATTGACTACTCATTCGAAAATAAATTAATAACCGAAGAAACAAAAAAGCATTACTCCAGATTATTAAAACAATGCATAAGTCAACTAAATTCAAATCAAAGAGAAGCCATTTATTTACGTTTTAATTGCGGAATGGATTATATGGAGATCTCCACAATCCTGGGAATCAACGTTGCTTCATCAAGGACTCTAATTTACAGGTCGGTAAAAGCCATTAAAGATATCATTGAAAAAAACAACCTGACCGGAATCGTTTTACTTAATATATTATGTAATTTCCCCCCAAATCAAAAAAAATGTCACTTCTCTTGTCTATAGTTTTGCTTTTCTTGTCACTTAACTATATAAGGTGATAAAAATGATGAATCGATTTGATAATTATAAATTTGAAGACTTTTTACTTGACCCCGATTTCTGTGCCTGGGTAATGGACAAAAAGAAACATCTTAATAAAGATTATTCAGCCTATTTTGAAAAGAATCCATCTGTTTACAAAACAGCCCTTCGTGCCAAATTGGTTCTTGAGTTATTAAAAGACGAGAACGTTTCAATTCCACTTACACGTAAAATCCAAATTTGGGATTTGGTCCGAAATGCAATAAACAAAACCCAGGCGTCAAAAAAGAATTGGATAGGCAGAAGTTTCAAATATGCGGCAATAATTGTAGTTGTTGTAGGCATTGCTTCTTTATTCTATCTAAATATGAACCGCGATAATGAGATTGACCAGTATATTGCTTCATATAGAACTGACTACACAGAAACAGTTTTAAAGCTTGATAACGGGCAAGAATTCAAAATTGCATCGGAAGAATCTGAAATTGTTTATAATACGGAAGGAGATGAAATTGTCATAAATAATAATCAATCCATCGAACTAAGTAAAAAGAAAAAGGCCAGGCAACACCAATTGATTGTCCCATTCGGTAAAAAATCAAAAATTATTTTGGAGGATCAAAGTGAGGTTTGGCTTAATGCCGGGTCACAGCTTATTTATCCTGATGTATTTGATGGGAAAAAACGGGAAGTAATGCTAATTGGCGAAGCTTTTTTTAAGGTTGTAAAAAACAAAGAAAAACCATTTGTAGTAAAAACAGAAAAGATGCGAATAGAAGTATTAGGTACTTCTTTTAATATACGGGCATACCCCGATGAAAATATTGAAGAAGCTGTACTCGTAGAAGGAGGAATAAGCCTTGCATTAAAAAACAAAATTATTAACAATAAAGTTGAACTTAGGCCTAACCAACGGCTTGTTGTTTCTAATGAATCTCTTGACTACAATGTATCAGAAGTAAATGTTGAAGATTTCACCTCATGGATAGATGGGGTATTTATTTTCAACGATGAACCTCTGCAAATTGTCCTAAAACGGGTTTCAAGGTACTATAATTGTAAAATTACCTGGACTGGGCAGATAAATCCAAAATTTATATCTGGCAAATTAGATTTGAAAGAAGATGCTAATAAAGTATTGGATGCCATCGCCGTTATATCCGATGGGGAATACTTTGAAGAAAATGGCCAAATAATTTTTAAACTGAAAAATGAAAATGAATAAGAAAGGCTTAAAACATAATATAAAATAAAAAGCAATGGCTGGTTTTCAGCACCAACCTAAACCAGCCATCAGTTCATCTAAGTTAAAATCGTAATAATAACTTTAAAACTTATCAAATTTATGAAAAAAAAATGTAAAAACGTTACTTCTTTATTTTTAAGAGGTAATTCAAAAATTTTGTTGATTATGAGATTAACAACAATTTTCACATTCCTGATGTTTTTTTCAACAATGGGCAATACGTACTCCCAGATCAAAAAGCTTAATCTGAATTTAAGTGATTACGCTGTAAATGATGTGCTTTCTGAAATAGAGGATAACAGCGAGTTTATTTTTATCTATGAAACAGGGACAATAGACCCTATGCTAAAAAAAACAATTAATGTTAAAGACGAAACAATAGACAAAGTCCTTGACCAGCTATTTGAAGGGACAGAGGTTGTTTACAAAATTGAAGGCAGGCAGGTTTTGTTGTATAAGAAAGGTTCTGATTTAGTTAGGAACCCTTTTTTCGCTAATCCTATGCAAGAACAGAAGCAGGAAGATAAAATAATTACCGGAAAGGTTATTGACGAGGGAGGACTCGGACTTCCCGGGGCTTCAATTGTAATTAAAGGGACAACTAAAGGGACAATCACTGATTCAGACGGTAATTTTACATTAAAAATTCCTTCTGACGATGTAATCCTGGAAATAAGATTTTTAGGTTACGTAACTCAGGAAATTCCGTATAAAGGGCAATCGGTAATGAATATTACCTTAGAGCAGGACCTTACCGGGATTGGAGAAGTAGTTGTTACTGCTTTTGGTATTTCGAAAGAAGCAAAATCATTGGGCTATGCAGCTCAAAAAGTTAAAGGAGAAGAATTTTCAGAAGCCCGTGAGACCAATATAGCCAGCTCACTGGCAGGGAAAGTGGCAGGTGTACAGGTAACAAACATTGCAACCGGGGCCGGAGGCTCTTCAAGGGTTGTTATTCGCGGAAATAGCTCAATTGCCGGGAATGATGCACCGCTCTATGTTGTCGATGGAATCCCTATTGATAATCAAAACCTTGATCCTGCTCAATATAAAGGAGGTGTTGATTATGGAGATGGTATTGCGGATATTAACCCGGATGATGTAGAATCAATGACTGTATTAAAGGGGCCTAATGCTGCAGCCTTATATGGCGCAAGGGCTGCTAATGGGGTGATCCTGATTACTACGAAATCGGGTAAGTCAAGAAAAGGATTGGGAATTACGATCAATTCAAATGTAACTGTCGATAACATTGCTACAGCACCCACATTTCAAGATAAGTTTGCAACTGGCTATTGGTCTGAGTTTGCTACTAGAGGGACATCAATAATTGATGGAGTAGAATACCCCATATTAAACAATAGGGCATATCAAAGTTGGGGGCCTGCAATCGAAGGCCAGTTAGTTGTAGATTGGCAAGATCCGACAAAAGTGCTGAAGTTAGTCGCTCAACCATCGGACAATGTCAAAAACTTCTTCCAAAACGGGTATACCGCAACCAACACGATAGCCTTTTCTGGAGGCAATGAGAAAACAACCATGCGTGTTTCTATATCTGACCTTAGGAATGAAGGGATCATACCGGGATCAACGTTCAATCGGCAATCTATTACTTTCAGGGGCAATACTAAAATAACAGATAAAATAACAATCGATGCAAAGGTTAACTATGTACACCATGAAGCCAATAACCGCCCCAATGTATCAGCTAGTGCAGCGAACGTAGTGAGTCCATTGTTAAATGTACCGAGATTTATCGACTTTAACAGGATGAGGAACTATAAGGATGAAAATGGGAACCCTATAAATTTTAGCCCTAAATATGAGAATCCATACTGGACAATTAATGAAATAAAAAATGAAGATTCGAGAGATCGCATTATTGGTTTTGTTTCGCTCAAATATGATTTAACAGATTGGTTCAGCATTCAGGCAAGAACAGGAACCGATTTCTATACCGATGAACGGTTTAGTCGTAAGGCAAAAGGGACACGCAGTGCAAGGACCGGGAGTGTAAGCAACTATACCTGGCATGTGAAAGAAAATAACAGTGATATTTTATTGCTTTTTAATAAAGATTTCTCTAATAATTTATCAGGGACACTGACTTTAGGGGCCAGTAATATGCGTGCAAGCAGGGAGATAACCGGTGCCAGAGGTGTAAACCTTAGGACTCCGGGGCTTTATCATATAAGTAATGCCGGAGAAATTATTCCACGCTATGCAAAAATAGAACGTGAAATGAACTCAGTATTTGCTGCCGGGCAGCTTGCCTACAAAGATTATCTTTTCGTAGATGTTACCGGTAGAAATGACTGGTCCTCGGTTTTAGGGATGAACAATTATTCATTCTTTTATCCTTCGGTAACTACTAGCTTTGTTTTTACTGATGCATTCAAAATAGATTCCAATACGTTAACTTTTGGTAAAGTAAGGCTCGGATATGCTGAAGTAGGTAACGACTCAAATCCATATTTAACATCATTTGGCTACGTTGGATTAACCCAAACTGTAAATGGACAGGGACAGGCTGAGATACAGAGTAGGATCCCAAATCCTAATCTGAAGAACGAGCTCACCCGGTCCTATGAGTTTGGAGGTGATATCCGTTTGTTTAAAAATAGGATTGGGCTTGATTTCACATATTACAATTCATCAACCAGAAACCAGATTTTACCGGTGAATATTTCTTCAGCAACGGGTTTTTCAAATATGGTTATCAATGCAGGGGAAATTACAAACAATGGTTTTGAGTTATTGCTGGATGCAACACCAGTGAAGTTGAAAAACAGCTTGCAATGGGATGTAACTTTTAACTTTGCCAAGAATAAATCAAAAGTTGTATCGCTGGCAGACGGAATTGAAACCCATGAAATGTCCCGCGACCGTTGGGGGACCATTGAAGCAAGGGCAGGAGAAGACTTTGGTAATATTGTGGGTTTTGCTTATAAACGAAACGAAGATGGTGTAAAGCTCCTTGACGCTTATGGCAGATACCAACGGGATGGCAGCAATGTTAAAATCCTTGGGAATATCCAGCCAGACTGGATCGCAGGGTTAACAAACCGGTTTTCTTTTAAAGGGTTCACCCTGAGTTCCCTTATTGACTTTAAGATAGGGGGAGAGTTACTTTCCGGGACTAAATATATTCTGGCTGCAAGAGGGACTGGTAGGTTTACAGCAGAAAATGTTTGGCAAAACGATAAAGGAGCATGGGTAGGTATCGCTGATGGTGTTATGGAAAATGACTACTATGTGGATGATGGAAATGGCAACCAGGTTTTACACCTTGCCGCCGGAGAAAAAAGTGATATTGAATTAGCGAGGCTTAATTTATACGGAAGATGGACCCGGAATGATATTATTGAAGAGTTTGTACTTGATGCCAGCTACATTATGTTGCGGGAAGTAAACTTCGGCTATACACTCCCTAAATCTATATTAAAGAAAACACCTTTGGCTAGTGCTAAGATTTCCCTTGTGGGAAGAAACCTGTTTTATATTAAAGAGCATATGCAAGGGATCGGCATTACCCCTGAGGCTGCTTTTAGTTCTGCATCGGGAGCTCAGGGGTCTGAATCATATACACTACCTTCTACAAGAAGTTTTGGGTTGAATATTAATTTAGGATTTTAATAAAAAGATTTACCATTTTTAAAGAGAACTAACATGAAATTCAAAAATATATTTAAAAAAATTCCTGTACTTATTATGGCTTTAATGGTCAGTTATGCCTGTACAGATGATTTCGAGAAGTTAAATACAGACCCTTCCCTGTTCTCATCTGACCAACTGGATGTGGGTTTACTATTAACCAGGGTTCAGAAAAGGGTTATTGTTGATGTAGTTGAACCATTTGGCAATCTGGGTACTTTTGCAGGATATGCATCAGCTGCAGGAAATTATCCTTTTCAGGAAGGAGACTTCCCTGGTGAATTTAATAATGCATATAAAAATTTGATCAATATCTCTGAAATAATCAGGCTTACCGAAAATAAATCGGACCAGGTCAATAAACATGCAATAGGCAGGATTATGAGAGTTTATATTTTCCAGCATCTCACCGATATTTATGGGGACGTCCCATACTCAGAGGCTGTTAGGGGAGCTAATGACGTGATTACACAGCCAAAATACGATACTCAGGAAAGTATATACAAAGATATGTTGAATGAACTAAAAGAGGCTGCTTCTGAATTGGATGAAAATTCAGAGGGGAATTACAAAAAATCTGATTTAATTTATAATGGTAATATCGACAAATGGAGGCGTTTTGCAAATTCCCTGCGGCTAAGGTTAGCACTAAGGATACGATATGCCGACATGGCTCTTGCCAGCCAACATATAGGTGAACTGGTTAATGCAGATTTGATTGAAGATAATAGTGGGAATGCTTTCGTTACAACAAGCGATGACTTTGAGGACAATCAGAACCCTGTATACAATAGCATAGTTAAAAACAAAGGTTCGTTGTATTACTTTATGGGTCAAACAATAATTGATATCCTGAATGGAGGCAATGACCCAAGGTCATCAATTATTGCTACGCCAACCCCACGCTCGGTTATAGAAGCGAAAAATGCCGGAGACGAAAGCCTTTTGGAATATAGGGGACGGCCAATCGGGCTACACGGGGTTAATGAATTGGAGGCCTATCCGGCAGAAGATTTATCGCAAATTGGGATGATTTTTCGAGAACCTATTGCTGATATGCCTGCCTTATATTATAGTGAGGTGTGTTTTGCACTGGCCGAATCAAAATTGGTATTAGGATTAGGGAATACTGATGCAAACACCTGGTACCAAAGAGGAATTGAGGCAGATATGGGACGATACGGTATTGACGATGCAGTTATAGCTGAATTTATGAATTCTCCGACAGCGAATCTGAGTGGGAGTGTGGAAGAGCAATTGGAGCAAATAATGAATCAAAAGGAAGTGGCCCTATTCCCAAATTCGTTTGAAGCCTGGTCTGAATGGAGAAGGACAGGGTACCCCAAAATACTGATAGGTTCAATGACTGATGATACGAACGGGCAAATTCCAAGAAGGTTAAATTACCCATTTGTTGAGGCAAGCCTTAATAGTGCAAACTACCAAGAGGCCTCAACACGGATTGGTGGGGATAAGCTCCTATCCAAAATGTGGTGGGATGCGAATCCAAGTGTTCCGTACAAACACCCGGGTGAGGTATTAAGACTTAATAATTGATCTGAATCTTAGCATGTAATTTATACACCCTCCCTGGTTTTTATAGCCGGGGAAGGGCGTATAACTTTATAAAATAAGAGTCAATCACTGTTGAGATATACTTCATTTCAGGATTTAGTTGGGAATGATCTATTATTTATCTTAGCCTTTAATCTTGACTTAATAATATTTAAGTCCTGAATATGGATGATCCTAAAATATCTGAGCTATCCTTTTCGGGAATCATACAATCTTTTTGGGCCACTAAGAATAGGCCTTCCAGAAAGTATAAACCCTCAATCTAAATTGGGCAGTTTGGTTTAAAAATTAAAAGGTTAATTTATGAGAACAACTATTTACATATTATTTATTGGCTGCACGTTAGCTTTGTCAGGATGTAATCATGAAGTATTTAATGAAGTACTTTTAAGGGATAACTTCAATGGCTTAGATACTGGCTTATTTTCTTCACCAACTGGGGCACATAGCGAATATCATTATTTTCCGGAAGCTGGTATTAAAGGAAACTGGGCGGTGTCAAGTTTTTTTTATGGATTAGGACTGGGCTGGGGAACTGCCTGGCAGGTAAAAAAAGATGGGCAAGAAAATATGATGTGCCAAACCTTTCTAAACGATAGTATTAAAGCTACCCATCCAATGATTTGTGCAGGCGATTCGTTATGGAGAAATTATAAGCTTACAGTCCGCTTTAGTACTGACGATGCCTTGCAATATTCCGGGATTGCTTTCCGGTACAGGAATGACCGGTGTTTTTACTTTTTTGGGGTAAAAGATTCAATCGCTTATATCTCAATATTTAACCACGCAAATAGTATCGAAACATTAAATGAGAAGATCCTTGCAGAACAACCTTTTTCTATTGTGCGAGGCCAGGATATGACAGCCATTGTAACTGTTGAAGGCAATTCGATAAAGGCAAAGTTGAATAATGATGTCAATCTTAATGTTATTGATGATACTTATCCTTCCGGGAAAATTGGATTAGTTTCAAATGCAAGGGCACAATACAAATTTGTAGAGGTACTCACTACCCGGGATGAGAAGGAATATTTTGAAAGCAAAAAATCCTATTATGAACAGGAAACATTAAAGCTTCAGGCAAAAAATCCTGGCATGGTTTTATGGAAGAAGATCAAAACAGAAGGGTTTGGAGTTGGGCGCAACCTCCGCTTTGGAGACCTTAATAACGATGGCCAGATTGATGTACTTATCGGCCAGGTTATCCACCACAAACCCCGCGATACCCATAGCGAATTGAGCTGCCTGACGGCAATGACTTTCGATGGTAAGATACTTTGGCAAACCGGTGTGCCTGACCCGGAAAAAAACCACCTAACCAATGACGTTGGTTTTCAAATATATGATATTGATAGAGATGGGAAAAATGAAGTTATTTATTGTATGAATTTTAAGATTATTGTTGCAGATGGGGCTACAGGGGAAATAAAATATTCAGCTCCAACCCCGAAAACAAAAATCGATAATTATAAATTCCCGCAAATATTAGGTGATTGCCTTTTCTTCTTTGATGCTGAAGGGAATGGATACGATGGTAACATACTGATCAAAGACCGCTACTCCAATTTCTGGGTGATGAATAGTAAGCTTGACATAATCTGGGAAGGAAGTTGTAAAACAGGGCATTACCCTTATGCGGCAGATATTGACAACGATGGAAAAGATGAGCTTGCCATTGGTTATTCTCTTTATGATGATGACGGGAAAGTATTATGGTGCCTTGATGATAAAATAGAAGACCATGCAGATGGTGTATCTATCGTTAATTTTGAAGGCAAGAAGTATTCCGAACCGCTTATTATGTATGCGGCAAGTAACGATGGATATTTGCTGGTTGATTTGAAAGGCAATATTTTAAGGCATTATTTTATTGGGCATGTACAAAATCCGGCAATTGCAAACTTCCGAGCCGATATGCCAGGGTTAGAAACTGTTACAATAAATTTCTGGGGCAACCAGGGGATAATCCATTTATTTGATGCCAGCGGGAATATATATAACGATTTTGAACCTAATCAATTCGGGAGCATGTGCCTGCCTCTGAATTGGACCGGAACTGGTGAAGAATACTTTGTCCATAATCCAAGTATCAAAGAAGGGGGAGTATTCGATGGATGGGCAAGGAAAGTACTTGTTTTCCCCGATGATGGCCATCCTGATATGTGCAATGCAGTACTTGACATTACTGGTGACTGCCGCGATGAGATTGTAGTATGGGACCCCAATGAAATTTGGGTTTATACTCAAAACGATAATCCTAAAAAAGGGAAACTCTACAAACCTATACGAAATCCATTATATAACTATTCAAATTATCAGACAACAGTTTCTTTACCAGGCTGGAATGATAATTAAAAATTACTTATCTGCTTTAAACAACTTATATTGAATTGGTTCATGTTTTTAACAATAAAATAAAATTAAGTCATGAAAAATCTATTTGTAGTACTTATGTTCTTTTTTCTCATAAATTGGCAAACGTTTTCACACACCGGGGAGGTATCTAAACCTGCCATCTCTATAGGCAACGATGGGAATACTATGCCGGGGGACCCTGTTTTTGCTAATAATACAAATCAAAAAAAGGGTTCTGACCTGGTACGAATTAGTAAAAAAAACCATGTCCATAAATTGAATATTAATAATAAACCTTGCACCTCGGTAGCCGATGGTACCCGGCTTGTGTTTGAGTGTTGGGATGCCCTGGAAGGCAGGTCAAAAGAATACTTTGAAAATAAGACTCCCCATAGCAAAATATTCCCTAATGCAAATCCTGCAACCGGCCCCGTTTTTATTGAAGGTGCTATGCCGGGAGATGCACTTGAAATTGAAATACATGACATCCGGCTTTATAAATCCGGCTTTATAAATCTTCATAAAGCCAACTTTTTTGATTCTGATGAACAGGAAACTGTCCATGTAGAAAATAATATCGTTGGTGGTCAAATGGTTTATAATGGGCGAAATATACCTGTAGAGCCTATGGTAGGAGTAATTGGGACTGGCGGCTTCGAGGAGATTTACACACAAGAAGTCGGGGATAATGGAGGGAATATGGATACGCGTATAATTAAAAAAGGGTCGAAAGTATTGTTGCCCGTTTCTGTTGAAGGAGCTTTACTGGCAATTGGAGATGTCCATGCAGTTATGGGTGATGGAGAAGTTAACGGGATGGGCTTTGAAATTGGTGCCGAAGTTGAAGTAACCGTAAGAGTAAGAAAAGATTTGAAGATTCAAAGGCCTATGATTATAAATGCCGATAGAATTGCATGTATTGATTCAGACCCCGATATTCTTACTGCAAAAGACCAGGTGTTAAAAGACATGGGGAAATACCTGGTAAATGTGTGCGGATTCAGCTCAACAGATGCATCTGCAGTTATGTCTTTCTACGGAAATTTGCGTTTTTGCCAGGTTGTTAATCCACAGAAGACAGTCAGAATGGAAATAGAGAAGCGGTATCTAGAGTTATTTGAATACAAAACACTACCTTTTTGAGGCATATAATCACCTAAAACCCACCACTAAAGGAGAAAAAACACCACAAGCGGTGGGAAGTTCTCCCTAAAAGAGATTAGATAATGGGAAATCATAATAATAAGATACTTTCAACTGCCATCTTCTTCTTATGTATTAGCCATTTCATCTTTGGGAATAACAAATTACCCCCTTCTCACGATATGCCGAACATACTCTTTATCCTTGTTGACGACCTGGGCAAAGAATGGGTTAGTGCGTATGGGGCGGAAGAGGTTGAAACACCAAAAATTGATGAGCTGGCAGAAACCGGGTTGAAATTTGAAAATTTTTATTCAGCTCCTGTATGTACGCCATCACGGGTATCATTATTTACCGGGCAATACCCGTTCCGACATGGGTGGGTAAACCACTGGGATGTGCCGCGCTCAGGTGGAGGTGTAAATTACGATTGGAATCTAAATCCTGGTATTGCCCGAACTATGCAATCTGCAGGCTATAGGACAGCAGCTGCAGGTAAATGGCAGGTAAATGATTTCAGGGTACAGCCTGATGCAATGAAACACCACGGGTTTGATGATTGGTGCATGTGGACTGGGTACGAAACCGGCAATCCTCCCAGTGCCGAAAGGTATTGGGATCCATATATCCATACAACTGAAGGTAGTAAAACGTATAAAGGGCAATTTGGGGAAGACATTTTTTCCGATTTCCTAATTGATTTTATGACAAAGAATAAGGACCAGCCAATGTTCCTTTATTATGCAATGTGCCTGACTCATACGCCTTTTACCAGTACGCCACACGAACCTGATGTTGTTGAAAAGTACGATTGCCATAAAGCCATGGTCCGCTATATGGATTTTATTGTCGGCAAAATGGTTAAGGCACTTGATGACTTGGGATTGCGGGGAAATACCATAATTATGTTCACCACTGACAATGGTACCGTAGGAAAAATAACCGGGAAAATGAATGGTAGGATGGTTCAGGGTGGAAAGTCAAGAACAACAGAGAATGGTATTTGTGAGCCATTCGTTGTTAACTGCCCTGGGACAGTACCTGCCGGCAAAATTACCGATGCCCTTGGTGATTTGACAGATATTTTCCCTACTTGTGCTGAACTTGCAGGAGTATCAATGCCCAAGAACTATGTTTTTGACGGAGTATCATTGGCCGATGTAATAAGGGGGGAATCGAATGACTCCCCAAGGGAATGGATTATGTCAATGGGAGGGGATAGAGGCGGAAGTTCGAAGGCAAAATTATCGGAAAATGGGGTGGAAAATGAATATCGCTTCAGGGACAGGGTAATCAGGAATAAAGAATACAAACTTTTTGTATCATCTGACAGGAAGCCTGAAAAATTGGTAAAATTGCAAACAGATGCGGAAGAGAAAGTAAATCTTTTAGATAATAATGGCTCAATAGGACAACTGAACTTTGAAATGCTATGGCAAACTGTTTTGAAATTCCCCAAACAGGATAATGACCCTATTTATGTTCCAACACCTGCCCAGGTATGGGATGAGAAAGTGAAAGTTGAAAGCCAGATCTGGAAAAAATAGGAAAAGGGAAAAATAGTTTATTGGAAGTTAAGAGCCTTCTTTTCTATCCGGGCATCAGTCAGGAATTGTAAAATTGATGAAAATGTTGAAAAAATAATAATTTGCAACAGATGATGGGTGTCAAATCATTATCACGTTATAATAATTAATTTATGCAACGAAGAGATTTGATAAAAACCTCAGCCGGCTTTATGGCAATGTCTTTATTGCCTGGAGTTTGGTTATGTCAGCGCCCCATATCAAAAAAGAGAAGTTTCACATTTAAGGAATACCGTGCAGGGAAAACTCTTGCTCCTATAACTCAGGTTACGCCGGATGATGGCTCTTATGTACATACATATTACGATATTTGTTCGCTAAGCCCGTCCCAAAAATATTTGGCAATAACAAAAGTCCCTGAAATAAACCGGGTTCCTCAATTTGGGGAAACAGCCGATGCTTATATTGTTGATCTTGAGGAACAAACAATTGAAAAGGTGTATTCCACTAAAACGTGGGGCTTTCAGATAGGGGCAAACCTGGAATGGGGGGCAACCGACCGATATTTGTATACCAATGATGTGATTGACGGTACTGCGGTATGTGTTGGAATTGATCTTGATACTAACGAAACAAAGGCGTTTGCAGGCCCTAAATATAATATTGCCCCAGATGGTTTGAGTGTGGTTGGCTTTCCGCTTGAACTCTTAAATGTAACGCAACAAGGTTACGGGGGGCCTTCGAAATATCCGGGGAATCCTCCCAGGTTACCTGTTGGGGCAGCAAAAGATGAAGGTATATGGCGAACAGATTTAAAAACCAATAGAAAAAGCTTGTTGGTTAGTTTAGCAAAAGTTGCTTCCAAAATTCCCGAGCCTGCCCCTGAAAAAGATGGCACTTTTTATTTCTGGCACACTAAATTTAATAACCAGGGGACAAGGATTATGCAAGTTTTACGTTGTATGTTCCCAAGTGGTTATGGCGGAAGGAACGCTATGGTCTTTACATTTAACTCCGATGGGAGTAATATTAAGTTTACAGTTGGTGCTCCTGATGTTTGGGCTAGTATGGGAGGCCACCCTAACTGGCATCCTGATGGGGAACACCTTATCCGTATTATTAAATTTGGTGAAACAGGGCGATTTTGCCAGTTTAAATATGATGGTTCAGACTTCAAATTTTTAAGTGAGGCGCTTAAAGGTACAGGGCATCCGCGGATTGAGCCATCAGGAAGATACCTGATGACTGATTCTTATCCATTAGATACCTATGGCAACCAGCAAGTAAGTATACGTTTAATTGATACTCTTGCAGATGCAGAGGAGATTGTTTGTACATTGCCTACATTGCCAAGAGAAAACTTAAAATATCCAACATTGCGCCTTGATGGGCATCCTTTCTGGAGCCGCGATTATAAAAAAATATTTTTTCAAGGAGCCCCTGAAGGTAAAAGGCAAATCTTTATGGCAGATTTATCCGATATAATTTAAGTTGAATATTGAGTTTTAAAATATAAAGGCTAAGCCTGATACTGGTAGTATTAATTGCCCCGGCATGTAACGGCAGGAAGGATACTTTAGAAGCAATACCTTTACAATATGAATCGCCGAAAGCCAGAATACGGATATTCAGGCCAAGCTAAAGTTGGAAAATATAGTAAGTCGATTGCATGAAAACGATAACGATGTATTGTTTGTTGGGAAGCTAAAATAAGAAATTATCAACGCATTTTATTACATTATGTTTACTTGCAAAGGGATACAGCCTCAGCAGCTGTTTCAGCATGAAACTTTTTAAATATTTTTGTTTTGTGGCTTCTAATTGCCTAAAAGTGCTATACTATTATACCTTTTTTAGTAAAATTCCCATAAACCATGGAGAGATTTTTGTACACATACATTTATATGTGTTCGTTTTTGTTAAAGATTGGTCATTTTATGAAACAAGGGCGATTTTCTCAAGGGAACATTTGTTAGAAATCCATAATATGAAGAAGAAATCGTGATTAGTCCTACAAAAATGCAGTTTTGCCATTAATACATAGGATGTATATCCTGTCTTTCTGAAAAATCGTTTACTATAATTCTTGTTGTAAATAGATACAAAATGAAAAAACAATTAATAAGTAATATTACAATTGGAGCTGTATTATCATTTCTATCGTTTAGCTCCTGCCTAATACCAACAGAAGAGAACATTTGCCACGAGGTATCATTAACGGAAGCTTTATTCAAGAAATTGGGAATTTTGAAAGTTCCAATTTCTACAAAGTTATCATTAAAAATTCTTTTAGAAACATACGAAAATTCAAATTCCCATACTAATTAATTTTACAACAAGTTAAAAGATGTATAAAGCCAGTTCTTACCTCCTATTTTTAATTGTATTTGTTATTGGTTGTTCCTCGAAAAGTAAAAAATCAATAAATGAAAAAATCCATTCAGATAATAGGACTTCAACAGCGTTCATTCAATTACCTCAAAATGGAAAACAACAATTAAATGCTTCAGAATTCGCAGATACCGTGATATATATTCCATTGGAAACACTCTCAAAATCATTTATCAGGAGAATTACACAGGTTCAATTGATAAGTGATAGAATTTTCCTGAACTGTTTTGACAAACTGTTAGTATATTCTAAGAACGGAAAATTTATCAGACAAATAGGTAAAAATGGGAAAGGACCGGGGGAATATCTTATTATTTTTGGGTTTGAAGTTATTAATGATACTATATTTATTTCGACTACTGGGAAACGGTCACTTCTAAAATATTCGTTGCAAGGAGAATTTCTAGGAGAACAGGCAACTCATTCTTCATTTGCTTATTTCACCGTTACACCTTCAAATAGCATCGTTGAGTATGACAGGGACAATGAAACTTTAGTTTTTTTTAATCGAAAATTTGAGATTATTGATACGGTCGTTATCGAAAGTGCAGTCTCAAACAAAAGGGGATTTTATTCGTGGTGGGATGATTTTGACACTTTTTTTCACAAAAGTGATGGAAAACTTTTTTTTACAAATTACATGAGCGATACAATTTGGGATATTTCATCTGGAGAAAAAAATATTGGTTATATACTTAATCTTGGAGATAAACTATTACCGAAAAAATATCAGGTTGAATATTTTAATGGCGATTTTGAACGATTTAAAAAAATGGCAGCCCCTTTTCAAAAAATGAATTTGGTTGAAACCCCATCTTATCTTTTTTTATTCCAAAAAGGATGGATTGAAAACAATATTCATTCAATCTATATCCACGATAGGACAAAAAATATTACAAGAAAATTTGAAACTACATATATTTTTGACGATTTGGTGGGCAATCAAAATCTAATTCCTCATTACAGTACAAACAACTATATTATTGCAACTTTAAATCCAATTAAGCTCAAAGAAAAGTTGAAAAATATAAATAATGGAGAGAACGTAGGGGGAAACACCCCCTCACCTCAATGGCTTAAACAAATGGAGTTAGTAGATGAAAACGACAATCCAATTTTGGTTTTAATGAAAGTTCGGAATACAAATTAGGAAACCAAAACAATTCGTATAATTATTAAACAAAGTGAATTATAATGAATTTTTTGAATTTAATATATGATTCTTTCCAATGTATTGAAGCGTTATTGACAGATAAAAAATGGAGGTTTTTTGAGATCGATATATTCTTATTTTCAATTATAAAAAAATCACTGTCAAATGGTTATATAACATTTATATTTTCAAACATTACCAAATTCAAAGTAGTATCTGGTTTCTATGCAAGACCAATTTGGCCCGGCTTAGCCTTAACAGATCGTGTTCCATAATCCGTTAAGGCAGTAACCGGGCATTTTGTCCCTCACGTATGGAACAAATAAATCAACAATAAAAATAATAAAAACAAATTACAATGAAAAAGCTAAAAAAATTAAAATTAAATCAGCTTAGTAAGGCTGAAGTTGAGAAAAGAGAATTGAATGCTTTAAGAGGGGGTTGTTTGTGTAGAGGCTGTGGATGCCTATATGAAGGAGAACAGTGCAGTTCCGGCGATTCTTACTATGGAGGGGCAGATTCTGGAGATAATGCCACGGCTAATGTCGGTAGTGTTGAATCGTGAAAAGAATGATATTAGAAGAAAATCTAAATTATCCAATATGCAAAAAAAGATAGTCCTTTTTACCGTTTTTTATTTTTTCCTTGTGGAATGTTCCACAGGAGACAAAAACGATGATCAAAGATCGGCAAGTATCGAAAAAAAAGAAACTACTACTTTTATAAATTTACCCGGAACTGGAGAGAAAAATTAAACGCTTCTGAATTTGTTGACACAGTGTTTTACATTCCATTAGAAACCAACTCGGAATCGTTATTTAGAGGAATCTCCGGGGTTCAGCTAATTGACAATTATATTATTATTAGTAGCAGAGATAGATTGCTTCTATTTATGAATAATGGAAAATTTATCAGGCAAATCGGCAAAAAAGGGAATGGACCTGGAGAATATCTTATAATTTTTGATTTTGTGGTAATCTCTGACACCATATTTATATCTTCCACAGGTAAACGGTCTTTAATTAAGTATTCAGTAAACGGGGATTTTATTGAAGAATTCCCAACTCCCGGGCAACATAAAATGTCATGGTTTAGTATAACTCCCGAAAAAGTCTTTGTGAGCTATAATGGACTACAAAACGGAAAGCTTTATCTTTTTAATAAATACCTGACCAAAGTAGATACGGTTACTATCGATTATAATGCACCCAAAGATTCAGCTCCGTATATGTTAGCTGACACTTATGACTATACCTTTCAAAATGGAGGAGAAAAACGATTTTTGTTTACAAATTACATGAGTGATACCGTCTGGTATATTCACAACTGCAAAAAAAAAATTGGTTATATCCTTAACCTGGGCGATAAATTATTACCGGAAAAATACCGTTATGAGCGTTTAAAAGGTGATTTTGATCGTTTTATGAAAGTTGCAATCCCTTATCAGAAAATAAAATTGTTAGAAACACCTTCTTTTCTGTTTTTATTTCAAAAAGGATGGACGGAGCAAAATGTCAACTCAATCTATGTCCATGACTTGGCAGAAAACACTACGCTTAAATATGAGACATCCTACATTTTTGATGATTTGGTGGGTAAACAAAACCTGGTACCCCGATACACTTCAAACAACTGTATCCTTGCAACAATAAATCCGATAGAGCTTAAGAAAGAGTTAAAAAACAAAAGAGACTATGCTAAAACCGGAGAGGATACCCCATCGCCTGCATGGGTTGAACAAATAAATAAAGTAAAAGAAGATGATAACCAAATACTTGTTATTATGCCGGTACGAAATAAAACGTTGAAAAAATAAATTCGAAATTAAATGAATATTGACTTTTTAAAAATAGACACGAACGATATCAAAATGAACCTGGTTAATTTAAAACAATTGGTTTTTGAAGTTACTGATGCCTGCAACCTAAATTGCAAATACTGTGGTTATGGCGAGTTTTACGAAGGGTACGACCCCAGGAAAAGGGAAGGTTTGTCATTTAAAAAGGCCCAAAATATCATAGAATATTTGGCAAAGCTTTGGAAGGACAATATTGAAACTTCATTGAGCCAACCCTTTACCTTGAGTTTCTATGGAGGAGAACCTTTGATCAGCATGGAGTTAATTAAGGAGATTATCCGGTTTACAGAATCTTTGGACATAACTTGTAAAAAAATCCATTACAGCATGACAACAAATGGCATGTTGTTAAAAAAACACATGGATTTCCTCGCTGCTAAACAATTCAACTTGTTGGTTAGCCTTGATGGAAACGAGAAAAACCATTCATACAGGGTTGACCACCGTGGCAATAATTCACATAAGCAAGTAATTGACAACATTAAACTATTGCAACAG